>Ga0307377_10004743_pt1 | contig 14784 bp, 20 predicted proteins | sample TR3MG_FD_202535 | JGI IMG/M metagenome (GOLD analysis project Ga0307377, IMG submission 202535) | Soil microbial communities from Risofladan, Vaasa, Finland - TR-3 | ecosystem: Environmental > Terrestrial > Soil > Coastal area > Acid sulfate soil | place: Finland: Risofladan, Vaasa | collected... | reverse complement strand
GGGGACCATAGACGAAGACGCGGCGGAGGCCCTAGAACGGAAGGCCGCTGGGCAAGACGCTTTAATGGACGCGGTGAAAGCGAGAATCGAGAAAGTGAGAGGAGAATCGGCATGAGCGTAACGGAAAATAGGGTATGCAAGTCCGTTTTAAAAAAAATTTGGACTTGAGAAGCAAATGATCAAGTGCGTTGAGGAATTGTCCGAATTGCAAAAAGAGCTTTGTAAAATGGCCCTTGGCCAGGGTAATCTTGAAAATACCATCGAAGAGATTGCAGATGTCGAGATCATGATAGAGCAGATGAAAATCGGGCTAGACATAGATTTTTACGAGCTGAACGCGGTAAAAAGTAAAAAACTGTGTAGGCTTTCTGAAAGATTAGGCATAACAAAGGAGGAGTGAAAGGTGAAATGCCCCGAGGGAATACGCCAATGCCCACACAACTGGACCGATTGCGATCTATGTGCCAATATGGAAAAGTGTAAATCCGGGATGTATAAGCCCGAGGAAGAAGCTCCTGAGTCGGACATAGAGGTCGTCGTTAAGGCAGCTACCATTTCGGAAAAGGTCAGGGACTCCGAGGTCCAAAAAAACGCCGATAGTATTCGTGGAACATGGATGGAAAAATTCGATCAAATGACCGAAGAGGAGCGGCTAGCCGAGTTTATGCGGTACCGTCCTCCAAGCTTGCACGAGAAAGAGGCAATTCCTCTAGACGGGCCCAGTCGTCCTGGAGGGGGAAGTCATTGCAAGGTTCCACCAAAACCGCCTTACAAAACGCCGGAGTATCTAAAAAATTGGGGAAATGATAGGTAAAAACCCTCTTGTCAAACATTGACAGAGTATGATATAGTCATGAGTGACGGTATGCCCTGCGTTAAAACGACGCGGGGCTATCTTTATGCCCATTTTTAGGAGGTGCGGTAAATGACCGAAAACAGGTCGTGCAGGAAATATATGGACAAGTACGCTGATAGTAAAGTTAATTGCTGTACTTGCGTAAAGTGGGATAGAGAAAACGCACGATGCAAAGACGAAGTCGAGGTAAAACGGCGATATGAAGATAGTACAGAGTTCAGGATCAACGATCAATTAATACGTAAAAATAAAGGTGTATATCTGGATTAGGGGGTGCGCCCAATGGCACTAACGGCAAAACAAGCGAGATGAGGTCGCACGTAAGTATGTTGAGTATGTAGCTGGTAGGGCGTAGGGGGCAAAAAAAGACCCGCTACTCTGCGGATCTTAGTTGCTCGATTAGCTCTTTTATTTTTGCGTGCTCCTCATCGGTGACGTAGAGCACTTGCTTTTTGCGGCCGGTTGGCTTGCGTCCGGCTCCTGGGCGATAGCCGCCGTGAGTATGTGCATTTTTTGCACCTACTGGATTCACCTTATTTTCTATCATAATTGACCTCCAATCCGCAATATCTAAGGAATTTGTTCCAAGATCCGAATTGTCTTACGACTATCTCAGAGCTTCCTAACTCATTATCTTTCGAATATTTATTGAATTCCTGCTTAGTTGGGGTTCTGCCCAATTCTTTTTCGAGAATCAGAAGTGTCAATATTAGATTTTTTTTTGGTGTTTTTGTTACCTTGTTCAACCTTAGCCCACATTCTTCCATAAAATTATTCCACGAACCAAAAACATTCCTGATGGCTGTATATGAGTAGGTTCCGTTGGCCTTTTTGAAATCTGCCGCATGGGGAACTCTTCCCAGCTGAATGGCTAGGTTTTTCCCCTGCGCGGTCAGGTGTTCCCGTCGTCTCTCGATCTGTTCAGGCATGAAGGGTTTTCTGCCCATAGGCATCAGATGTTCCTCCCCCTTTTTTGGGTGTATTCTGTTTCGCGCGTCCAGACGATGCGGGAAGGTGTGAAAAGTTCCCATCCTTCATCTTCGTCAATTCCAACTGGTGTTCCTTCGTAGCAGATCATATATCGGAACTGGTAGTCTTTTGGAACTTCGATATTTTCAGGAACTGGCTCCCCATCGAAGGATTCAAGAGCACAGAGGCCGTCTAGAAATTCGGCATAGTATCCTGATTCCAGGCGAGTGAGGTTCAGGATTTCAGCGAGTTTCTCGTCGTCGCTTTCAGAAAAAAGATCATCATGTATGAGGGAGGTGAGTTCTTCGTCTTCAACTTCTCGACCGAAATATGTTTCCAGAGCGTCTTTTTGCTCGTCTTCCGGAATTGCGAATGCGAGGTGTTCCCAGGGTGAGCAACCGGCGAATGCCCAACGGCGAACTGATTTTCCACGTTCAAGGGATGATTGAGCATCTTCTAGATTTTCTTCCATCCTGATGTAGTATGCCATACTGTTTAGCCTCCCTTAAATTTGATCTTGATTAAGTATATCATAATCTAAATTGATTGTCAAACACTAAAATCAAGTTTATTGGTCCTATTTTATTGTTTATTTTGGGCCACAATTTAATCTAACTGCACGACTGATTGCTAATACATTGACCGCATGATGCGGGATAATCGTTACTATACACAAGGGAGGTAAGCACAATGGCATTGACGGCAAAACAAGAGAGATTTATACAAGAGTATCTTATAGATTTGAACGGCTCTGCTGCTGCCACTCGTGCTGGGTATTCACCGAGAACAGCGCAGGAGCAAAGTTCACGATTATTATCAAATGTTATGATCCGCGCACATGTAGACAAAGTGATGGCTGAACAATCAAAAAGAACAGGCATAAACGCTGATCGAGTGATAAAAGAGCTTGCAAGGATAGCCCTGGTTAACCCTATGGACGTAATCAATGCAAATGATGCAACTATTAAAAAAGATGCCGGCAGAGATGATACAGCATCTATACTGTCCATCAAGGTCAAGGTGATACCCATGCCTGATGGCAACATAGTTGAACGTGAAGTTAAAATGGCAGACAAGATAAAAGCTCTTGAATTGCTTGGCAAGCACCTAGGCATGTTCACCGATAAATTAGACATTAATGGCTCAATGGTGATCTTCCAGGGTGAAAAAGACCTAGAAGATTGAGTTTGGTCCGATAATGAGCACTATGTAAAGTAGACGATTATGCAAATCCTCATATTCAGCCATATTCAGCTCTGACAGATGATTTACGCGTTTTTTACTCTATCAATTTAGGCCGATAATAACGTGTTTTATTCGAAAAAGTAAACTCTGGTTATCTCCGGATTGCTCTGATTTACTATGCTATCCATATTCGGGGTGAGAACGTGAAAAAGGAAGAAATTAGCTTGCCCGATGTCGTCGGTAAAGGCTATGCTTCGTTCTGGAAGACCAAGAAACGTTATCGAGTCTTAAAGGGTGGCCGGGGATCAAAGAAAAGTGTAACAGCCGCATTATGGTTCATATACAACATCATGAAACACAGCAAGGCCAATGCTGTAGTAGTGCGTAAGACATTCAATACACATAAAGACAGTACATTTGCTCAGTTAAAGTGGGCGGCTAAAAGATTGGGAGTGTTTGAGAAATGGCGATTCACACTAAGTCCTCTGGAATGCACCTACATTGCAACCGGCCAGAAGATTCTCTTTAGGGGATTCGATGACCCATTAAAGCTCACATCCATCACAGTAGACACAGGAGTGCTGTGTTGGGCATGGCTTGAAGAAGCGTATGAAATAGATAGCGTTGACGACTTCGACACGTTTGACGAGAGTATAAGGGGGGAAATGCCTGAGGGATTATGGAAACAGGTTACGCTAACTTATAACCCGTGGGTAAATAGCCACTGGACTAAAGATAGATACTTCGACAACGAATATCCTGATACTTTCACCTTAACAACAACTTATAAGTGCAATGAATGGTTAGACGATCAGGACCGAAAGAAGATCACAGACCTTGAGTTTACCAACCCTGACCGATACAAAGTAGTTGGATTGGGTGAATACGGAATACCAGGAGGGCAATACTTCGATGAGTTTAGGAGTGATATACATGTTATTGAGCTTTTCGTCATTCCTGATAACTGGCGTAGGTATAGAGTCTTAGACTATGGTCTCGACATGCTGGCCTGTTACTGGATCACAACTGACACACGAAATAAAGCGTATGTCTACAAAGAGCTTTATCAATCCGGCCTGATTATATCGGATGCAGCCAAAGCTATTTTAGCCATGACATTGCCGGATGAGCGCATATATGAGACTATCGGACCGCCTGACTTGTGGAACCGTAGGCAAGAGACAGGGAAGAGCGCGGCTGAGATATTTGGTGAGAATGATCTATGGTTATCTAAGGCAAATAACAACCGAATCCAAGGTTGGTACAATCTCAAGGAATGGCTGAAACCTCATGAGGATGAACAGCAGATCATGACGGCAAACTTAGTCATTACAAAAAACTGTGTCAATCTTATCCGCACTCTGCCACAGTTACAGTGTGACGAGAAGGACCCTAATGACGTAGCAAATGAACCGCACGAACTAACGCATGGACCAGATGCCATACGCTATTGGGTAGCTGCTAGACCTTGCCCAACATATACAGCTAAGGCGAGGCCTAAGAAACTGCTAATAGACAAGATCAAGCCTAAACCAAAGGTGAGGATGTAGCACTCGAAAGAGTGTTATTTTTGTGAGGTGAAAGCATGGGAATCAAACAAACTGCAAAGAAAATAGGCAAAGTCCTTATGGGTAAAACAATAGAGCAGGGACGACTCTATGATTACTCCACAAAAGAATCGCGTGAATATACCGTCCCTTATCTTTACGAGTATGCGAGAGCCCAAAAGAGCCGTTTCACGTTGCAATTCATTGAGCTTGACGATTACTACAACAGCAAACACAGAACGCAGATGGAGATTCAGAATATCTGCATTGAAAAAGGAATTCCATTTATCCCTGCGGTCATTCCTGACCCCTTCATTCATGTGGAAAGCCAGATTATACCTGATCTGCCCGACTTCGAGTTTAGGGGCAGAGACGATGATCTAGACGGTGCTAAGGCTAAACAACGGCAGTATGTTGTTCAGTATGTCATCGAAAATAATAAACTCGATAACATCAACACAGAAAACGAGAGACAACTTAACAAGCTCGGGAACGCCTTTTGGAAAGTCGCTTGGGATGCTCAGAAAGAAGGTCCCGGATACAGTGGAGATATTGTCATAGGCAATCCTGATGCGTCAAACATTTTCCCTGACCCTGCCGCGCTCGAACTCCAAGACTGCGAATATCTTATTTATTCTTATAGGATGCACCGACTCAGAGTAGCGAGAATCTTCGCTAAAGATCTTGAGCGGTTGAAAATGAATGTCAACGACATAAACGCAGACGGAAGGTACAGCGACACAGAGATTTACAACAGCCAAACGCATGATGTCAACGACGATACCTTACAGGTGATCGAGCATTGGTTTAAGCAACCGAACGGTGGCAGTGAGGTACAAGAGTATACAGTCAAAGGCAAGACGGTCAAAAAAACGGTTACTTGGGAGTCAGGCGACATAGCTTGCTCTATTATTATCGGTGTCACCGAAATACATTATATCCCGAAGTACTGGGTGAACACTGGCTTGCAGAATAAGTTCTATCCCTTTGTTAAATATTGCAAAATTCCTATTAATAAATCATTTTGGGATATGTCAGAGATTACCCCAATTAAGGATTTAGTGGATGCGGCCGATAGAGAATTTGCTATGGCGATTCTGAATGATACTTTCAACGCTAACGACATTACACTCATGGAGGAAAATGCTTTAGTGGATGATACGGAAGCCGAGAATACCCCCGGAGCTATCTGGAAGGTCAAAGATGGTAAGATGGGCACGGTAGCTCGGTTAGGCGGTTTAGCTAACCTTAACGTTGGGCTAAAGGACACGATCACATTCATCCGCGACGTGATTAAGGAAACAGTTGGTAATTTTGATGTAAATCAAGGTGGGGGTCCACCAGCCAACGTCAGGACACTCGGTGGACTGGTTGAACTACGGCAACAGGGGGAACGCCGCCAATCGCTCAAAAAAGCTGACAGAACGGCAGGGTTTGAATTGCTTTATGAACTTGTTGACTGGACAGCATTGGAATTTTACGATGATAAACGTATTATTTTCCTCGGTGCTGAAGGCGACGTGCAGGAGCAAATGCAAATCAAAGCAAATGGGATGATGAGCCAAGAACAGCAGATTGAATTTGCAGACCAACAGCAAGTCCAACAGCAACAAGCGCAACAGACGGGGCAGCAGACATCACAGGTACAACCGCCAAATATGGACAGGAGTAAGGGTCCTATCGTATTCAAGTTCGATTCATCTAAACTCAACAAAGATGGTTATTATCCCCGTATTGATTGCGTAGTACAGGTAGGAGATGGTATCACACATAACAAAGCCTTCACCTTATCTGCCATTGAGACAATCGCCGAAATGAACATTTCCGTGGAAAATTATAAGATCGTCTGTGAAATGATTGACATTATGCAGTTACCGAACCGTAAAGAGATTAAAGAGTATCTTAATAACTTCTTTAGCAACCTCCAACTTGGTATCCCGAAAATCACGGCAGCCTATAAGGATATGAGTCCAGATGCCAAGCAGCAATTACTCGCTAAGATTGGGCTTAATATTCAAATACCTGAGCCAATGGATGAGTATGGCGTACCTTACAGCATGTTATCTACCACAAAGCCAAGCGTGAGGGGCACCAATGTAAGTGGATTACCTTATCAGCCTGGTCAGGGGCCACAACTCCCCCAAGTCTCGCCTGAGTCTCAAGCACAGATGCAACAGTCGCCAATTACACCGCAGTCTCAACAACAAGGTCAACAGGTCCCGCAGGTCACAATTAAAAACTTACTCGCTGGTTTATCCCCAGCAGAGTTAGATCACTTGAGGAAAAATCCCCACTTACTTGATCAGGTCATGGCGCAAATACAAGGAGGGCAAAATGCTTCCTAAGATTGAATTCAAGGTATGCGGACAAGGCAATAATCCAACAACTTACAAAGAGTGTGAAGCGTTTATTGAGAAATGGCAGAAGATATTAAGAATCCAAGATTGGGATATTGGGTTAAAATTCTTGAGCGGAATCGAAACTCATAAAAGTCTCGGTTCCGATGAATACAACGCTTTTTGTTCTAGGGAATCATGCAATAAAACAGCCACTATAAGTATTAATACTGAAAGTCCTCAAATCAATGATGAGTTAGACCTTTCCATTATCCACGAATTGCTCCACATTGTCTTTAATGAATACCAAACAGTTGTAGAATTCGCCGTTGAGGGTGAATATGCTCGTAATGTTATTAAGCTAAAAATGGAACAGACAGTTGAGAGCCTAGCAAAGTCGTTAATGGAGATATTCAAATCTAATTAAAGGTAAGGTGATGCATATGTCCAAAGTTCACCCAGGGTTCAAGTCAATTCAATCCAAAATAGAAAAAGAAGGCTATTCCAAAAACGCTGCTGGGGCAATCCTAGCGGCATCTACACGCAATTCAAGCGCAAAGGCCAAGAAAGCTAATCCAAAACTCAAGAAGGTGAAAGGCAAATGAAATGTCCATCCTGCGGTTCAACTCTAAATATTGGTAAAACATTAATAGTATTCGAGGGGGATAACTCCCCTGATACTCCAACTATAGCCTATACGATTATGCCTATGGTCTGCTCAAATCCTGAGTGTAGTATATATGGTGGACATGACTTAAATAACCCAACAAGGGTAGTGCAAACGCTAAGACAAAAAATGAATTGAGGAGATGTAACCATGAAGAAGCTCGAACATGATTTATTAACATCAACGTATACAGAGGTTTACCACGAGGATGAAGGGGACGAACGGTTCAACGCTCCAAATCATTTCTTTGTTGTAAAATCCGGAAGCGATCCAAAGGACATTGAACACAGGCATATATATAGTGGAGGATTGCTTTCTGGTATCCACTTTCAAGAAGGACCAATCAAAGAAGAGAGCATAAACGGTGTATATAACGAGGACTTAATAGCAATGGTCATTACACGTCTTGAACACTTCCAGAAGTCAGAGTTTGCCTGTAGGGACAATGCCATTGCCATTACAAAGTTAGAAGAAGCAATGCTATGGATGAGGAAGCGAACCATGGCAAGGGAGAAACGCGGAGTAGTGGGAACACACACGAAGTAAAGTATTCGCCAGACCAAAAATTAATAGCCGACAGGCTTAAAACGGAGGAAACAAAATGATTGATGAAACAGGCAAAGTAACATTCACACCAGAGGAACAAGCTGTAGTAGACAAGGCTATTCAGGAGCGGATTGCAAGAGTAGAGGGCAAGTATGCTGACTATGAGGATTTGAAGGGAATTGACAAAGAACTAGCTGCATTCGGTTATCAAGGTACAGCCAAAGAGCGCAGGGAAGCCATCAAAGCCCAAAGAGAAGCTATAGCCAAGCAAACCGAACTCGAAGAACTACAAAAGCAATCCAAAGAGCAGGGAACTTCACCTGAACTACTCGCAGAAATGCGAGAGTTGAAGAAGGAATTAAATGAACTTAAGGGCGAACGCCAAGCCCAAAAACAGGTGGCAGATGATAAGCAAAAAGCGAACGATAGTTGGAATAAACAAGTCAAGGAAATGACGGAAGCATATGCTGATGTTGACCTTGACCAACTCGCCGAGGACCCTAAGTTTAAGAAGTTCGCAAAGGGGAAAGGCCTTCCCTTGAAAGAGCTTTATGAGGACTTTGTTGATTTTATCGGTGAGACAGAAGCGGAAACAATCGCCAAAGTTAAGTCCAAAGAAGAACGCTCTACGTCAAGCGGTAAGAGCAAGGGCTCAGACGGTGGACACCATGGACTTAACGAAGGGCAGAAGAAAGTCGTTGACGATTGGAACAGGAAGAATCCTGAACTTAAAATGAGTTACAAAGAATACGCAGACAAACTATAAAAGGAGTGATTACCAATGAAACCTTCTTATGATGTAACGGGATCCCAAGTAACTGGGATCAAAGAGTATAATATTGTGACAGCTACAGCCGTAGCAATTGGCCAAGTTGTCAAACTAACCGCAGGTAAAGTAGTCCTTGCGGTAGTCGGAGAAACATCACCTATCCTGGGTATTGCTATTGAATCGCACCCCGGTACAGCCGATACGCTAAACATTCGAGGTAATGGCTTAAAGATCAAAGTCTATGACAGTCCAACACAAGTCTTTGAGGGAGTGGCACCTCAAGTTACTGCAACCTCTGGAACGACTACAACCTTAGTCGATTCTACTCTTAACGGTGTCTTTGTTGATGCAGACTTTGTTGGTGGAGATATGAAACTTATTTCTAAGGTAGCTGGATCCACCAACACTGACCCACTCGGCACAGTCTATCCAATCACTGGCTCAACGGCTGCAACAGGTACTTTCACTACGACTCAAACCGCAGGGGGAGCAATTACCGCAGGAGATGTGTTCGCTATCTTCCCTCCTACAGGCTTCCAAAAAGGAAATCTTGATGCTGGTATCAGTAAGTTAGTTCTGACGGCAACAGCAACCCTTCCTATCCGTGTGTCGAGCTATGACACCGAGAGAAATGTGATCTTCCACGATGTCGCCCTGCATGAACACGGCAATAAAAAAGCCTAATTAAATAACTAGAAGGCACCCGAAAGGGTGTTTTTTCTATTGCGAAAGGATGATCTTTAATGGCAAATTCAAATATTAACACAGCATGGAAAAACGACCTCTACCCTTTGATCGACAAAACCTTCGACTATAAGTATGGCAATTACATGTCCGCTCTCGCTCAGATTATCTCTGAAGAAACAGACATGGATGTAGATTACCGTATGGAAGGCCTCGGGGGATATGGAGAACTTGCCTCATATGATGGTTCAAGCCTTGTCGGCATGAACCAAAAGCGTGGATTTATCAAGATCATCACACCGATTGAAAAAGCCGGTTCTATCGACATCCAACGTCTGTACGCTCGAATTGACAAGTCAGGAGAAGCAAAGAAAGCTGGAACCCGTGCTGCTTATTCTGCATCCATGACAGTATACATGAACATCCTTCGCATGTTTGGACATGCGTTTGATGCTACTACTCCTTATCTTGGTGGGGATGGCAAAGCATGGGCCGCAACTGACCATCCTGTAGCTTCTAAGGCTGATGCTGGTGGTGTGAGTGTGGTAGATGCTGATTCAGGTACATTCTCCAACCTTATCACATCCACATTGAGCGTACCGGCCATTACGACAGCGCAAACACTCGCTAACCGGTTCGTTACTCCTGATGGTCTCCCATTCCTCTCTGACTTCAATACCTTGCTTGTATCACCTGAACTTGAACCCAAGGCAAAAGAGCTTTGTGGTATCAACGGTAAGCTCATTCCCGAAAAACTCCAAGAATCCGCAGAAAATGGAGCTAACCCAATCTACGGCATGAAGTATATCGTCGTTGGCGGTGGTGCCGATGGTTTCTCAGCGAAACAATGGGCAGTATGTGACCGTCTCTTGATTAAAGAGATTGCCAAAGTGGTCTATATTGAAAAGCCACAAGTCTTGAGGACGGACCTTGACAATCCCCTTATTGCAAGAATTGTTCCTTATGTTGTATTTGGCACTGGTTTCGGAGACGCTAGACCCATAATCTTTAGTAACCCAGCGTAATTAATGGGGGAGTAATCCCCCTCTCTTTTGAAAGGATGTGACAACCTTGGTTCTTAAAGGATCATATGAAGGCGTGGGAACACCATTCCCCCATGGTATCAATCTCGAAGTCGGAGGATTGCACGTAGCAGATACGCCAATCACTCTAACTGCTGCCGAATTAAACGCATTATCTGGCGTAGGAACAACTTCTCTTCAGGTACAGAAATTGCCCGGTACAGCCACAAATGGCGCAATAGTCTTTACTGCAGGTTTTAATATTGCTGGATTTATTGCACAAGGTTTCAATAACGCAAATGCACCAATGACCATAGCAACGGCTGTGATATCAACCAATACCTTAACCATCACACCAAGCGCGGCAGGTACCACAACAGATGAGTGGTACGTTCTCTGCTGGGCATAAGAAATAGGGGGCTTCGGCTCCCTTTTATTTTGAAAATAAACTCTAAGGAGGTTCAGTAATGTTAATATGTGCAACAGACCCAGACAATGCAACGAGGGAAATAAGCGTAGACCGAAACGGAAACATCCTCACCTTTCAAGGTGCTGTCGCAGTAACGCCAAGCGATACCGTGGACTTAGTGGATGGCCCAACAAAGGGCTTATATATCGGTGGAGCTGGAAACGTAGTCGCGATAATGCAAGACGGCTCAGAAGTGACCTTTACAGCCCTAGCCATAGGCGTAATGCACCACATTAGCGTAAAGAGGGTTAATGCCGCGCTGACCACTGCGACAAGTATTCTCGCGCTTTATTAACCCCAAGAAAGGGGGCATTTTTAAATGATTTACAGCCAGGCCAGAGATAAAGCAATCAAACTTCTTAACCAGTATTCCAATGCAGGGAATTTAATTCTATCAACTGACGGAAATACGTTAGATTACACTCTTCGTATGCCAGCCTTGTTTGATACCTGCCAAAAAGAGATTGCTTCAACTGCAAAATATATTCACAAAGCCCTTACTCTCAGTCAAAACCCTATCCCAAACCAACTCTCTAATCCACTTCAAACCTTCGATGTAGTGCAATATCTTTTGATGTATTTAGTGGATATGGCGGCCATAGGTTCACAATCCTATTATTTTGAGGTGGATGGTGTCGCGGATATTTACATTGAGGAGCAAACCTCACCCGGCGTATGGACTAACCTTATCACGATTAACAACACTACTCCAAAAGGTCAGTACACAGTCTACAAGGGCTTCACAGGCGTTTCAAACGTTGCGAACATAGTAAGAGTAAGGTTCGCAGGTTTATACCCTTACAATATCCGTAACAGGGCTTTGTTTGCGTATTTATTTCCAACGATTGACGATATTCCAAACTATCAGAAGTATATTAAATACACGATGCCAAGCGACTTCTATCTCTTGAGGAAAGTAGTCAACAAGGGTAATAGTATTCTCTACTCAAATACTATTGACTGGCAATGGGAGGGAAGGAACGTTATCTCAGTCAGTTATTTTCTTACCGGGGAGATTGACGTTTTCTATTATGCTTATCCGGCTGATATACTTGATACTGTTTTAGATACCTATGTTTTTGAGCTAGATGAGGAAGCATGCCAGGCGATGCCGTATTATGTAGCGAGTCAACTTCTCATCGACGACCCGGTCCTGAAAAGTGTTGCAGACAAACTCTACGCCATGTATCAAGGCAAGCTGGCCAATCTGACGAATGCAGTAACACAGGGAAGTCAATCCGTAAGAAATACAATGTTCAGTGGGGATTTAACGAGTAAGTTACAAATAGTAACCTATTCCAAAGGAGGGTAGTGTAGATGTCTTTTAGACAAATGAAAATGCCAATTTCCAAAGAAATAATCCCCTCGGAATGGAAACTCGAATTTTTAAATGGAGGAGTGGTTTATACTGATCTTCCGCAAAAGATTTTAGATAACCAATCTCCTCTAATGAATAACCTCTGGTTCAAGGAGAGAACATTAACCAAGCGTTATGGTCAAGAATATCTCTTTACTTCCCTCGGAAACTTCCCCATTCTCAGCACGTACGACAAGGCATTCAATGGAAAAGTGATTTTTACAGCTTCAACCAACATGTATTCACTCGATCTGACAACGAAGATAGCAACACCCATATATTCCTCATTAACTGCCGTAAAGGGTAGTTTTTTTGTTATGTCAGGCAAACTTTACTACAAAAACGGGCATGAGTATGTTCAATATGACGGAACAACAGCTACAGTCGTAATTGGGTATATCCCTTTAGTTATCACAGGCAGGGCTCCTGCAGACGGGGGAACTGTCAATGAACAGTACAATAGGCTTGCAGCGGGTTTTAGAACGAGTTTCAGTGCCGATGGTGCAGCTACGGTTTATCAACTACCGTTAACAACCTTAGATGCTACTTTAGTCACTGCAACAGTTAATGGTATAGCCAAGGTTGAAACAACAGATTTCACGGTCAACCGAACGCTTGGAACTGTCACATTTACAACTGCACCTACAACCGGCACTGACAATGTTGTTATCACAGCTTATAAACTTGATTCAGCAGGTCAAGCAGTAATCCTAGCTTGCAAGTACGCCACAACATTTGGTGGAGATAACGACTCCCGTGTATTCATGGCAGGAGATAGCACTACTTATTATTATTCAGGACTTCTCGACCCTACATTCATGCCTGAAAATCAATATAACAATGCAGGAGTAGACGAAACTTTTATTTATGGGTTCGGCAAGCAATACAACATCCTTGTCGTGTTCAAAGAGCGTTCCATGTATAGTGTGACCTATTCCTTTGACGGAACGACTGTACGTTTCCCCATGGCTCTCTTGAGTGATTCTATAGGTTGTGATATGCCTTACACAATCCAAACTATTAGCGATCACCTAGTATGGTGTAATACTTATTCAGGAGTGCAAACCCTAACCTCCACTCTATTAAAGGATGAAAAAGACGTTAGTCCATTATCTTTAAATATAAACGGTACAGGCAATTACCCTGGACTACTCAACAACACAAAAACAGACCTGCAAAATGCAACATCAATAGATGCCTATGGCCATTATTGGATATGCGTTAACTCCAATGTTTGGGCGTGGGATTATGGAATAACCCCATTTGTAAACACAGGCAGACAATATGAAGATCAGATTCGTTTGGCATGGTTCCCCTTCGACACAATCAATGCAAACTGCTTTTTTGCAGTAGACCAAGACCTTTATTATGGCGATAGGACAATAGGAAGATTTATTCACTTCATCAAAAATAACAATGACTTTGGAGTAGCTATTAATGCCAAGTGGAGGACAAAAGTTCTCAACTTCAACATTATGGGATACCTCGTAACTATCTTAGGGTTATGGTTCAATACGAGTGCAAAAGTCGGTTCATCTATCACAGTTAAGCACATGAACGACAATGGAGATATTTACAATACTGCAACAGTTCCACCCGGAAAAACTGCTTCTTCTTCATGGGCTAACTTCAATTGGGCGGCGTTCACATGGGGAGTACCAAAGTATTTTCAACAGATACCTCAAAGATTGAAACTAAAAAACATTCCTTATTATCAAGTTGAATTTAGTAACAACAACCTCAATCAAGATTTATCTATTAGCGATTTAAGACTACTTTATGTCTTAGGAAAGCAGGTGAGATAATGCCAGGAACTTTCGCATATACCTTCCCTTTAACAGATCAAACTCATTATCCAGATGTCCCTGCTGATGATGCAGCAGCTAGGCAGCAATTCATGGATTTATTCACAAGCGTACAAAATAATATGAATAATAACCTAATCCAACTGACCGACTTTCCTTACTTTGTTGACTCAGGGGCAGTCAATGCGATAGTTGGAGCGATTACGGGATTTACGGCCTATACCGCAGGTTCGGTATTAAAAATTAAAGCAACAGTTACCAATACTGGTGCTACAACTGTAAATATTAACTCACTAGGAGCAAAAACACTTAAAAAAATCACAGGTTCAGGAATTGTTGATTTAGGCGCAGGCGATATACAAGCAGGTGCAATATTCTTCGCGATATTTGACGGCACAAATTATTTAACCAACCTTGGGCTTGTGTCGCATTTGGCGGATTATGCGTCACGCTTCGGATCGGCAGGGGCACTAGTTACTGATTTAAACGCAATTACTGAGGCTGGCTTCTTTTGCCATTCTACAAACGCCGCTAATGCGGCAGGTGCAGCGGCTGGACTCGTAAAACACGAA
>Ga0307377_10004742_pt1 | contig 14787 bp, 32 predicted proteins | sample TR3MG_FD_202535 | JGI IMG/M metagenome (GOLD analysis project Ga0307377, IMG submission 202535) | Soil microbial communities from Risofladan, Vaasa, Finland - TR-3 | ecosystem: Environmental > Terrestrial > Soil > Coastal area > Acid sulfate soil | place: Finland: Risofladan, Vaasa | collected... | reverse complement strand
GTGGTGTGTCAGCTAAAGGCGGTGTCAAACTTAAAGAAGATAAAGAGAATGATACTTGGTACGATTTAGATAGTACAATTGATATTCAGAAATTTAAAAAAGAATGTACTGGAAAAGTAGTAGAACTTACTGTTGCTCCTCAAGATAAAGGAAATGATGTAATTAAAGGTTATATTTTAAAAGAAGAGAAAAAAGAAGAGCCAAAAGAAGAATCCACAAAAAAATCATATAATAATACTGGAAATTCTATTGAAGCTCAAGCAAGTTTGAAATGTGCAAAGGCTATTGTTGCTTCTATGGTCACTCCAGATAGTAAACCTGATTTTGTTTTATCTTTAATCACAAAAATATCTCAACATGCATATCAAACAATTCAAGATTTAAAAAATAAGGAATAACTATGAAAAAAGAGGATAAGTTTGATTTAGATAAAATTCTTTTTGACAAAAGACAAATATTTTTATATGATGTTATTGACGAAGAATCATCTGTAAAAATAATTAAAGAACTATATGCCCTTAATTCTATTAGTCAGAACCCCATAATGATGTATTTAAATACTCCAGGTGGTTCTTGTTCTGATGGTTTAGCTATTATAGATGCCATGAGAACAATAGAATCTCCTGTTGTTACAATTGTTACAAATGAAGTATGCAGTATGGGTGGGCATATTTCGGTTGCTGGTAATAAACGGATATGCTATCCTAATTCTGTTTGGATGGCACATGATATGTCTGGATATATGGAAGATTATAGTGGAAAAATTAAATATAGAGCAGAATTTTTAGAAAAATACTATAATCTTCTTGAAAATAATTTAAGAAAATATACAAAATTAACCGAACGAGAACTTAAATTAGCTAGAGATGGCGAACTTTGGCTGTTTAGTAATGAGATGGTCACTAAAGGAATAGTAGATGAAATTTTAATCAATAATTAAAAATGAGGTTTTATGAATTTATATTTAAAGAATCAATACGGTCAATATTTAATTCAATATTTGAATGAGTTATTAAATATAGAAATAAAAAGCGATAAAAAAGGCTTTCAATGTCCTATTTGTCACGAAGAAGAAAAAGCATTAATATATCCTAATAATAATATTACAAAATTTTACTGTATAAATCCTGAATGTAATTTTAAAGCGGATATATTCGATTTAATTAAAAAGATAAAAAATCCTAAATTTTCAGATGAAGATGTTGCCGATTATTTAAAACACAAATATAAAATAGAAGTTAAAGATGATATAGATGATTTATTAAAACTATATGAAAAAAATAATTTTACTTTATTTCCTTTAGAACCAGAATCTAAAAATCCACAGAAAGGTTTTATGTGGACTGAAAAACCATATACAGACCCTCAAATTTGGAAAGATTGGATTGACAGGGGATATGGTTTAGCGTTAAGATTAGGGAAAGTTAGTAATACAATAGCTATTGATATTGATTCTGACGAAACATATGAAAAAATGAAAGCAATATTAGGAGAAGATACACTTATTCAAATAACAAAACGTGGTCGCCATTGGATATTTCTTTATGATGAAGCTTTTGAAAAAATAATGCATATCAATTTACGTTCTAAAGGTTATGATATGGAAATAAGAGCCAACAATGCTTATATAGCAATAGCTCCTACTTCAGCAGAAGGCGAAATTAGAAAATGGAACAATAAAAAGATTCAAAAAATGCCAAAAGAATTAAAAGAATTCTTTTTAGGAATGATTGATAAAGATACAAAAAATGTAGAAGAAGAAATACAAGAAGCTATTAATAAAAATGATTTAGGAGATGGTTTAAAAGGATTAGATGGGTGTTGTAATGATACCTTTATAAAATATGGAGGTATTTTAAGAAAAAGAATGACTGTAGAACAAGTAAATTGGGCATTATCTCATTTTAACGGTATGCTTGAAAATCCTATGGATAAAAAAGCATTGAGTGGGGTATTAAGACAAATAAATAAATACCAAACTTATGATAAGCAAGAATTAGCCGATGAAGTATTAAAAAGATTAGAGATTATAAAAGAAGGAACTGCATTTCAAATAGCAATGTCATTGAAAAGAGAACAAAAAGATATTGAAGATGTATTAAAATATTTAGATGATAATAATAAGATTATCGCATTAAAAAATAGAAAATATCAAGTAATTCAAGAAGTTGAGTGGACTACCGATAAAAGTGACATGAGTGTTCCTGTGGATTTCCGAGTGCCTTATTTTGGAGATTATGCCCATTTTGATTGGGGAAACATGGTAATTATTGGTGGTGCTTCAGGTACAGGCAAAACGCACATCACAGGTAATATTATTAAACAATTAGTTGACCAAGGTAAAAAACCTTATTTAATTAATACAGAAGCAGGGAGTAAAATCGCAAAGATTACTCATAAATTAGGAATACCAGATGATAGTTATTTAATGCCAAAAAAACCTGTAAGTCATGCAATGGATGTAGAATTTGCTGATAATGCAATCACAATTGTTGACTGGCTTCAGCCTAAAGATGGGGATTTCTCAGCAATGGAAACAACATATAAGCATTTTCATGAGCAATTAAAGATGCATGGTGGTTTTTTAGTTGTTTTAACTCAATTAAGAAAATCTAATAATAAGTTTTTTGCAGAAGATTTAGTGCAATCGTTTGGTGCGTTAGTTGCTAAATATTTATTTGGAAACAACGGACAAGATGCAGAAAATACATATTTTTTAACAGAAAAAATAAGGGATAGTAAAACAGGTCAGCAATTCATCACAATTCCAACATATTTCGATAGAGATACAAAGATTTTAGAGGTTAGAAAATGAAAATACCTATTGAAACAATTGAAAAAATAACAGGATATAAAGTTAAAAAGAATTTTACATCTATTGGGTTTGATTGGGCAACAAGAGCTGGTATTTCCTTTATTAAAACTACAGATAAATATGCAACTATAGAATATATATTTATTGAATTTAAAGGAAATGAACCAAAAGAAAAATATAAATTAATGGTAAAATCATTAGAAGATTTATTAAATTCTCAAAATTTAGCAGTTATTGAAAGTGTTTTTGTTGGATTTAATAGGGCAGGGTCAATGGAGTTGGCTAAATATCATGCATTTGCTATTAGCGAATGTATAAAAAAGAATGTAGATTATGAAACTATTTCAGCAATGTCTTGTAGAAGTCGATTAGGAATAAAGACGACAGCGAAGGCTGGATATGGAAAGGGAAAGTCAAAATTAGCTGTTTCAGATTATTTAAAAAATAGTTTCAACCTTAAATTAGAAGATGAAGATGCTAGTGATGCTGTTTGCCTTGCCTTGCTAGGAATATTAGAAGGAGTTAAATTTTAATGAAAAAACCATCCTTAAAAATTTATCAAGAATATGCTCGTATTTATTTAGATGAATATCCAGAACAAAAAGAGTTACGAAAAGAATATTTTGCAAAACAATGGAATTTAAAAAATGAAAGTTTAAAAAAGATGGCATAATGATTAAAATTCGTCAAAAATATGAAGGACATATTGTATATTTTAAATTCTTTGCGAGTAAACAATATCCTGATTGTTTTTGGTATACAAAAACAGAAGAAAATGACGGATTTGAATTGGGAAGAATTAATGATTATGAACCGATTGATACAACATGGGAAGAGATAAAAAATGAAGAGAAGCAATGATTGGCAAAAATTTGAAGATTATATTGCTGAAGAATTAAAAGTGATTGATAAGAATGCTACGCATACTAAAGGAAGTAGATATGGAGATTTAAAAGTAAAAGGGCTACATGTAGAATGCAAAGATTATGATAAAATAAATGTTTATAAAGAGGAATGGATGAAAAAATGCATTTCTGAAGTTCCATTTCATTCAAACAAGATACCACTTTTAGTAACAAAAAACAAAGATAATGATATTAGAGTTCATATGGAATGGTTAGATTTTTTAAATTTATATGTAGAATTTATTGAATTAAAATATGGGAAAAAAGATGTCTAATTATGCTAATAAATGCCCAAAATGCCAAAGTTATATATTAGGAGAATATTGTTATATATGCAATATAGATATCAGAAATTATTTAATAAATAATAAAGAAATTCCTGATTTTTTAAAAGATATTTTTGGAGATAAAAATGATAAAATTAATTAAATACATAGCTCCTATTATTATTCTTATAGGAGGGATTATTATTTTTGGTATTCTAATAAGTGGGTGCGATATTATAAAATGCTATCCTCAATTTGATATAGATGGAAGTTATATTGGATTTAAATGTGGAGGAGAATTTTAATGAATAAATCATATAAAAATATTGATGAAATGCTTATTGATATCAAAAAAGAACAAAAAGCACACCCAATTAAGAATTTCTTTTTTACTATTCAATGTAAATTAAAAAAATGGTTTATTAATAATCCAAGAGATTTAAAAAATAATATTAAATGGTTTATTCAAAGGGGAAAAAGAGGATATTCTGATAGTGACTTATGGGATTTTGATAGTTATTTAGCGGAAATTATATCTAAAGGGTTAAAAGAATTTAGTGAAGAAATACATGGCGTTCCAGACGATATTGCTAAAAAATTTAAAGATGAGGATAAAGAATTGATAGAATCAGTAAAGGAATGGAAAAGAATTCTTCTTGAAATCAGTTGGACTTTTGAAAATACAGATTTAATTGATAGAGTAGAATACGATAAAGAAGTTTTAAAAAGATATAATAATGGGTGGCGTTTGTTTAAAAAATATTTTTATCACTTGTGGGATTAAAAATGGATAATATATTTCAAGATTTAATTGAAAGCATAAAAGAAGCAAGAGAAATGGGCTTAATTATAGAAGAAAATTTTTGTAAAATATGCAATCGAATGTTATATAATAAAAAAGATTTTAGAGAAAATGGATGTATATGGTGTGACCCCAAAAAGAGATAAAGATGGAAATACCAAGAAGGCATAAATCTGTATTAAGAATGGTTTGGCAAACAGGAGGAAGTTTACATTTTAAATTATGGTTCACATGGATTATTATTAAAATGAAATTTATAAAAGAGGATAAATAAAATGGAAAAAAGTGAACGAAGGAAAAAACTCGAAGAGACTATGAAAAAATTTAATAAAGGACAAAAAGATTCTATATTAGATTTTGGAACCTCTTCTGAAGATTTAGAAGCTATACCAACAGGAATAAAATTAATTGATGATTTTACTGGGGGTGGTTCTAAAAGAGGTTCATTCTCTATTATCTATGGTGGGTTTTCTGTAGGAAAATCAACTCTTGTTTTACAACAGATAGGAAATGCACAAAAAGAGGGTAAAATCTGTTGTTATATTGACCTAGAACATTCTTTTGATAAACAAAGAGCAGAACAATTAGGGGTTAATTTAGATGATTTAATTTTAGCAGAAAAATGTGGAAATGCAGAACAAGCATTAGAAATTATTAGAGCATTATGTAAAGAAAAAGTTGTTGATTATTTCGCTGTTGATTCTGTTCAAGCGATGTCACCTTTAAATGAGCAAGAAAATAAAGGAAAAGAAAGACAATTGGTAGAAAAAGAAATCGCTGAATTGGCAAGAACATTAAGTAAATTTTTTAGGGTAGTTGCTCCTGATGTTTTTAATGCTAAAGCAAGTGTAGTAATGATTGGTCAGGTTAGAATTCATGGTATAGGAACATTCTTTACAAGAGCAGGACTTACAGGAGGAGAAGCGTTAAAACATTGGGCTAGTCAAATGATATTTATTAGAAATGGTCAAGGTGCTGATGCACCAGTAAATTCATTTAAACGATATTTTTTAGACCCTGACGGCAAATTAAGATATAAAACAGAAAATAAGAAAATCGGTTTTGATGCTGTTTTGAAATTAGAAAAATCAAAATCATCTAAATCTGCAAATGAAGGGTCAGAAATTCATGTTCCTTTTGTTTTTGAAAAGGGATTTGTTGATGCTGTAGAAGAAAAAGAAGTAGAAATTGAAATAAGCGGAACAGAGGAAGAGAAAGAAAAAATAACAACAGAATTAAGAGATAAAGGAATATTAGAAAAATATTCTACTTCAGAACAACCAAAAAAATTATTATCAGATGTTAGTGAACCAGTAATTTTAGAAGATACACCAAAATTAGAAGAACCAAAAAAGAAGACCAGAGGAAGACCCAAGAAGGAGAAGAAATGAAAGACATTATAACTGGACTTTTGACAATATTAGGAACAATGGCGTTAGGATTTATAATTTACGCTATATTATTTAGCACAATCACAATTACGAACACAAATAGTGGTGAAACATTTGTGCATAAGCAAATAATTGGAGGATTAAAATGACGAGCCGAGATATTAATAAATTAATCAACGAAGGTGATAAAGGTGTAGCAGAGCTTTATAAACTACATATTAAATATTTTGAATTAATAGATACATGGGCTGATAGATTAACAGATGGCGACCTACTTGACGAATATGAATTAAGTCAATGTATGGAACGATTAACAGGATGCTTGATGAAATTAGGCACAGTAGCAGGTGCTTTAGAAGCATTAAAAGAAGAGAGGGAACACAATACAGAAGTAAGAGAATATGGAAAATTAGAAAAAGTTAAAGCACAAGACACATCAATTGTTAAAGCTATTGCTAGAGATGAAGTATCAAAAATTCGAAAGTGGGCATCAGATTTTAGAAACTATTTTTATTCTGCTCAATCTGCTGTTGTAACAAGTCAATCAAGATTAAAACGTCTTACAGTTGAGAAGAGTGCAAAGAAGGTTGATTATACAGGAGAAACACCTATAGAAAATCAACAACATGATAATACAAGTAATGATAATAAAAATGAATGGTAAATTATGAATATTGACTCACTATTACATAATGCTTTAGTTTTTGATATTGAAACCTATTCTGAAGATATGAATGGTAAAGAAATCAATATTAAAACTGATTTTGCTAAATATGTAGAATTAGCTCAAGTTAAATGGTTTGGAGCTTACTCATATCGAACTAATCAAGGGTATTATTTAGAAGTATCTAAAAATAAACAGAAAATTATGGATTTATTAGAAAGTCATAGTATTTTAATTGGATTTAATTCAGAAGAGTTTGATTATCCTATCCTTGTAAATAATGGATTAATTGACCAATATCAAAAAATTAACCATATAGACTGTATGAAAATTCTTGGTGCTAATTCCTTCAAAGATAAAAACGGATTTAAATATAAAGGAAGAGGAGATTTAATGGGTTTCAAATTTAAAAGAAACTCATTAGAATGTATGGCTCAAACAATGAAATTAGAGTTTCAAAAAAGTAAGATAGATTATAAAATTTTTAAAAAGGATAATTATACAGAAGAAGAAAAAAGTGAAATTATAAAATATTTAAAAAATGATATCATGGCAACAAAAGAAATGTTTGATAAATTATGGATTTATTGGATGCCATTTACAGACTTGATTGATTGGAAGTATGTAAGTAATTTCTCATGGATAAAAAGTTCTATTGCTTCTCTTATTTATAAGTCAGCCTGTTTTTGTATAAATACCGAACCAACATATTCAGAACATGGTGGAAAGATTGAAGAAATGGGTGGAAGAGTTCTTGACCCTAAATATGAAGAAGCAAAAAATGTATGGTATGTTGATTTTTCTTCTCTATATCCACATATTATGTGTATGTTTAATTTATTTGCGGAAGTAAAAGAAAATAGTGTTGGTAATATCTTTCATGGCAATAGTATGTTTCAAACAAAAGGGTATTATGATATTTCTTATAAACATTCTTTAGCAAAAGCTGTAGAAGAAAAATTAAAAGAAAGAACATTATTAAAAAAGACAGATAAAGAAAATCCATTAATTTATACTTTAAAAATTTGGCTTAATGCTCTTTACGGATGTCTTCGAAGTCCGTTATTTGAAAAAATTCATACTCCTAATGGCGGATGGGATTGTTGTTTTTTAGGTCAACAAATTCAAGAATTCGCACAAAAAGAGTTAGAAAAATATGGCTTTGAATCCATTGCTGGTGATACTGATTCATTATTTATTAAAGGAACTAAACCTTATCACAATGATGAAGATTATATACGCATTTGTTTAAAAAAGATTGTTGAAAAAATATTGATTAATGTTCCATTTCCAGTTGAAACATTTAATATTGATATTGAAACATTCATTCCTTATATTATGTTTCCTTTTTCAGAACAACCTATTGTTGATGAAGAAACTGGAAAAAATAAGAAAAAAGGGAATAGGCTTATTAAAGAACGCAAAGGAAGAAAAAAGAACTATTTGTATTTGTATGAAGATAAAAAAGAATTAAAGGTAAAACTTGTAGGATTGCCAATCAAGAAGGATAATGCAACACAATTAGGGATTAAAATTTATAATGAAATTTTAGAACCAAAAATTCTTGAAACTAAACAAGCTAAATTTCCTAAAGAGTTTATTGAATCTCAAATAGAAGAATATTTAAAGAAAAAAGAAATTATGCAATTGATTTCAAGGGAATTTAAAGTAAAACCAGCAATTACATATAAATCTCAATCTTCTATCTATGCTCAAATTAGTAATGGTTATTTAAATGGAAGTGATGGAGTGATTAATTTGATTGCTAATAAAAAAATTGGTAAAGCTGGTAAAGGAAACCTATATTGCACAGTAGATGAAGCAATAAAGGCTAAATTAACAGTAAAAGACATTGATTTAGAGAAATTAGAGAATGAGATTGAACCCTTTATAGAATATAGAGAAAAAGTTGACACAACCCCATAAATATGGTATACTTAGAGTGAAAGGATAAAAGACTATGATTAATTATGACCCTAATATGAGTCGTAAACAAATTATGGAAGAACTACCTCTACCTAATAAGGTAGAAGACAGAGAAGATTTTTTATCCCTTCTTTATAAAGGCATATTTATTGCTGTTAAATTATTGCTAGATATTCGTTTAAATTTGGTTAAAATAAGCGAAGGAAAGACAATTAAAACGAGTTATAAAGAAGTTAAACAAACAAATCCTGTGATTAAAAAAACGGATAAAATAAAATGAGAAAATCTACTGATAAAGAAATTAAAAAATTAAAAGTGTTTTGGAAAAAATTAAGAAAAATAGAAGATGAATTTAATTCTGATGTTAATATATTAGAAGATTTAATGCAAAAAGCAGTAGGAATTGAGGATTTAGAATTTTTTTATATAGATGGCGATTATTGTGGAATAGGAAACACATCAAGAACGATTAAATTAATTCAATATGATAAATTAGAAGAAAAATGAAATATATACTACAATTATCTATTGATGAACTATGTGATATTAATTTAGGAATATTAGATATTCCAAAAGAAGAAAAACAAAATGTAGAGGAAGCATATAATTGCGAACTTGAATATAACAATTTAGAAATAGCTTTTTTCTAAGGAGATAATAATGGTTAAAGAATTAATTAAAAATGTATTACCAAATTTTAAAACTTCCGTTGTTTATAAATCAGCAAAAGAAGGACAAACCTCTTTTCGTATCACGCAACAACTTTTACAAAGTATTTATTTAAAGGCTAAAAAATTAAAAGGTCTATCTACTTTAATTTTAACTCTTCCTGCCAACAAAAAAGAAAATTATATTATCCGTTGTCAAATTAGTAAGGAGAAAAAATGAATAGATTATTAAAAGGTATAGTATATTTTGTTATTGGAATAAGTATTATTGCATTAGGATATGTAGGAGCTTATACAATAAGCACAATCTACGATGGATTTGTTACAATTAGAGAACATGAAGAAAAAATTACCGATTTAATTTCTCAAGATAATATATTTATTCAAGATTTACAAGTAAATGATAAAATATTATATACTTTAATGGGAGAAACTACGGTCTTAAGAAACAATCAATATTTTCTTTTAGAACAACTTCAAAATAAATTAGATATTGGAAATAAAGAATTTTTAGAATTACAAAAAAATTATCCTTTATATAAAGATTTAAAAGATATGACTGTTTATATGGTTAATGCTGTTTCAAATGAATCTGTGGGTGTAGGAACAGGTGTTGTTGTTAAAAAAACAAACACATATTCATATATTCTTACAAATAAACATGTATGTAATAAAGAAGATATCGGAAATTGTTATATAGATATTTATAAATATAACGATTTTATTCGAGTTCCATTAAAATTTGTTCAAGAAGACTCTAAATATGATTTAGCTTTATGGAAAACATCCAGTTTTTTACCTAATAAAAAAGCCATTAAAGGTATTAAAGAAGCATTACCGCAAGATAAAGTATATTCTGTTGGAAATTATTTAGCAATTAGAGATATTTATACAGAAGGAACCTTTGCAGGATATGAAGAAGAATATTTTCTTATGAATATGCCATGTAGTTATGGATGTAGTGGTTCTGGTGTTTTTGATAAAAATAGTAATTTAATTTCTTTAATTTTTGCAGTAAATCAAATTAGTCCATTTCAAGTAGATTCTACCAAAGTATTATCAATTCCTACAGAAGCTATAAAGAATTTTTTAAAGGATATATTATGAATGAATTTATAATTTTAACAAAATTATTAATTGCAGGAATGGTTGGTTTTTTAATAGGAAGAGAACGCAAAAAAAATGATAAACCTGGTGGTTCTCGAACTTTTGCATTGGTTTGTTTAGGTTCTTCTTTAGTAGCGTTATTATCATTAGAATTATTAAATATACCAAGACCAGAAGGAGTTATAATAAATTTTACTAGATTAATTAGTTATACAATAGTATCAATGGGATTTTTAGGAAGTGGAATTATTGTTCATAATAAGGATGGGATTGATGGATTAACAACAGCAGGGAGTTTATTTGCAATAGTTCCTATAGGAATTTGTATTGGACTAGGATATTATTTTTTAGGAATAACAGCAAGTATTATAACCTATATTATATTGGAACTTAAAAATTGGATAGGAGAATCAGATGAATAAAACATTTTGGACAACTGATAAAATCAATACATTAAGAGATTTATGGGTTAATCCAGATTATTCTATTAGTGATATTGCAACAGAGTTAAAAACAACTTATGACGCAGTTAAACATGCATTAAGACGTTATAGTTTAACTCATTATAGAAAAGTTAAAAAGGACAAAGCATCTTCCAGTTCTACACAAAAAATGTTTGAAGACATTGACCCTATTGTATTGGAAAAATTAAAAAAAGAATGTACATTAAACTGGAAAATTCAAAAAGGAAAAAAGAAAACAGGGAAATCCTTGAATGGTTGGACTAAATACATGGTCATAGCAGATGTCCATGCTCCAAAACACAACGAAATAGTTGTAAAACCTATTTTAAATTTGATGGATGACGAACCGTTTGATGGTCTGATTAATCTAGGCGATTTTGTTGATATGGAACCTATCAGCCATTGGACAAAAAATAAAAGAAAAACATTAGAAGGCAGGAGACTTTTAGAAGATTATGTTGTAGCCAATGTATTATTAGATGAATTTGATAAAAGATTACCAAAGAATGCTCCAAAACATTATTTTTGGGGAAATCATGAAGATTGGTATAATCAGTTTATTGAAGAATTACCTGCACTTGAAGGATTTGCAGACCCAACAAGAGAACTAAAATTAATTGAAAGAGGTTATAAGGTTTATCCATATAATCATATTGAACAATTTGGAAGATTAAGTATCACGCATGGAATTTATGTTTCTTCTGATTCAACTAAAAAACATATAGATGAGTTAAAAACAAATATTTTGTTTGCTCATACACATACACAATGCGAGAAATATGCTTGTTCTGAAGCAAGAACACTCGCAATGGGTGGATATAATTTAGGTTGTTTATGTGATATGGCTCCTGATTATATGAGAGGTAGACCTCATAAATGGACACATGGTTTTGCAATTCTTTATGTTGAAAATAAAACAGGTTATTTTTTTGTAGATTTAAAACGAATAGTAGATGGTCGATTTATTCATAATAATAAACTTTATGATGGAAATAAATAAGGAATTATAATGAGTGTATTTTGGAAAAAATGTATTGTATGTGATGGTTTGGGCGAAATTGAAATTACAAATAGATTTACGAATCTTTTTCAATTAAAACCTAGAGTGATAAAATGTACTATGTGTCAAGGAAAAGGTATTATTCCAGCAAGAACTCCGACTTTTAAGCCTTGGGAAAAGGATAGTAAATGAACGGTAATGGAAAAAATAATTTTTATCGCACTTTAAATTTAAGAGTAGAAGATAAACAAGCATTAAAATTTTATACAGAATTAAAAAAAGTTATTGAAAAAGACGATGATAAAGAGAAAGAGGAGAACGAGTAATGCCGATTTATGGATTTGTTTGTGAAAATTGTGGATGTAAAATTGATATAAAGCTTCCTGTTGATGATAGAAATAAAAAACAGCTTTGTCCTACCTGTCTATGTAATTTAGTTCGGCAAATCGGTCAACTAGGTTTCGCATTTAAGGGAACAGGAACATATACTACTGATGTTTTACATAAAAAAACACATAGCAAACAAGCTATAAAAGAGAAAAAACAGAGGGAAGAAGGTAAATCTTCTTGGAGGGAGTATTAATTATGAGCCAGCCATTTACAAATAAAATAAAAAAAATTTCATTAGAATTTCACAAAGCCTGTAAAGGTTGTACTGCTAGTTGTATTTATAATAAATTGGTAACAACAAAAGATAAAAATAGTTCTATGAAAGATATTAAATATGGTTGTAATACAACAAAAGGATAATAATGGAAATATTTCTTAATATTTTAAAATTTACTATAGGATTACCTTTTTTACTTATTATTTCTTTATTATGGTTTATTTTTGTTATAATCTATTCGATAATTATTTTACCATTATCTGAAAAAGATGAAGCCATTGAGTATTGTGAAGAAATGATTAATAATTTAAAAAAATTATGGAGTAAATTACAATGAAATTTTCAAAAAAGTATACTAAATTAAGTTATCCTATTTTTACAACAATAAGACAAGATAAAGGATATTATAAAGAAGGCTATATTATAAATGTAAATACTCCAAATCAAAATTTTAAAGCCGAAGTTGTAGGAATAAGAAATATTGGTTTAAAAGATATTACATCCACTATTGCTTTAAGAGATGCTGATTGCGAACCAGGCGAACTTATAGAATTAATGAAAAAATTTTATAAACATACTGCTAATGATTTAATCTTAATAACATTAATGAGATTATAAAATGAAATTTAACTCTGGTGATATTCTATATTATGTTTGTCCATTTATTTTTACTATTGAAAAAGTAAAAATAGATATGGTTATAAGAGAAGATGATGGTACTTTTTATTATATTGACCAAACAGGAGCATATTTACATGAAGGAGATTTATTTGCAAAATTAAAAGAAGCTCAAATAGATGCAACAGAGAAATTAAATAAATTTTATAATGCAAAAAAGTATGAAATTATAAATAAATTACCAACATTTGAAGAGGAATTTTAAAATGAAAATGGTTAAAGTAAAGAGTTCTAATATTGAACAAGTCGGTTTTGAAGAAAAAGTAACTGTTTCTTTTAATAAAAAACCAATGAGTATTTTAAGAGTTATATTTACTTCTGGATATACTTATGATTATTATCGTGTTCCTAAAAAAGAATATGAAGAATTAATAGAAGCAGATAGTGTTGGGATTTATTTTCATAAAAATATTAAAAATAAATATGATTACGAGAAAAAATAAATTAAGGACTAAGGAGAACCCATGAATTTATACTCAAAACTAGAAAAGCATTTGCCGAGGGAGAGAACTTTAGAAGAATCTATGAAACATTATGGTTCTAGTGAGGATTTTGGCTTCAACGCCTGCAAAGCCCAATACGACGAAGTGCTGAGGAGGGTTGTGGTGGATGAGGAGGCTCTGGCAAGACGCTTGATGTTTCCATCTGACACAAACAAAGAGTTCAATGTGAATTTTGGGGTAATAAACCATAGCAAAGCATTTCAATTAGCCCATGCAATCGCAAACTCACCTGATGTGATTAAACTGGGGGTGGAGTGATGACAGTATGGGAAGTGGGTGTATCCGATTGTGAAAGTTGTTGCACGATTTGTATTTGTGCGACTAAAGAAATTGCCCTAAGAGAGATGTTCAAGAAAAGGGATAGCCTTATTGCTGAGTGGGAGGAACAGAGAATACATAATCAGAAAAGTATTGAAGAATTTTGCAAGAAAGAAAACAAACCTGTGTGGATAGATGATATGTATCCGAATATGATTAAAGCCCTATCTTCTGACGATTACAAGAGATGGGATAATTATCCACACGACGTTCCGTGGATTAGAGAAACTGAAGTAATTTGTTAGACATCAAACATAAACTGGGGGTGGAGTGATGAACACAAAAAGATGTAGAAATTGCAAAAGAATTATTAAGGTTGATAAAATTAGGTGTTCTGGTTGCCACGAAGCATATTTAGAAGGTTGCAAAGCAGGAGAAGAAACAGTTAAGTCAAAAATTAAAGAAACAATAAGGTTTATTGAAGCGGATTAGACATTAAACAAAGACTAATAAGGAAATATAAAAAAGTGTTAATAAAATCATTAAAACTTATAAATTTCCAAAAACATTCAGATTTACAAATTGATTTTTGTAATGGTGTAAATATTTTATATGGTTCTTCTGATGCTGGAAAATCATGTATTAGGAGAGCTTTAGAATGGATTTGTCAAAATGAAAATTTTGATGGTATAAGAAAAACAGGAACTAAAAAAACTATTGTTACATTAACTTT
>Ga0307377_10004741_pt1 | contig 14789 bp, 25 predicted proteins | sample TR3MG_FD_202535 | JGI IMG/M metagenome (GOLD analysis project Ga0307377, IMG submission 202535) | Soil microbial communities from Risofladan, Vaasa, Finland - TR-3 | ecosystem: Environmental > Terrestrial > Soil > Coastal area > Acid sulfate soil | place: Finland: Risofladan, Vaasa | collected... | reverse complement strand
AAAGAACAAGAAAAAGAGTTAGCTTAAAAACATAACAAAACTTTAACAAAAAAGGTTTCCATAATTGGGAACCTTTTGTTATTTTTACACTATAATATTATTCAGGATAAATTATTCATTAAAACAAGTTAATTATGGAAACAGGAAGAAGTGGTGATCTAGTACTTCCGCAAGGGACGTATGTGTTACTACAAGATGGAGCTTCAGGCCAGGTTGAAGTTGTTACAGGACCTCACAAGGTGAGTCTTGCAGACACTGACAAACCAGTGGTTTATGAAACCGAATCTCGGAGATTTACTCCAACCAGCTCAGACAGAGCAATCAGAGTCTGTCCAGCAGCTGACGAAGGTCAATATTTAGTATTGACTAATCCAACTGAACAAACAGATGGAAAATTACAACATCCCGGAAAAGGTAAAGTTAGCACTCCTAATTTAAAAATGGGACGCAGGATGAATATTCAAGGGCCAACTACTTTTTCCCTATTCCCTGGACAAATTGCTGACGTAGTTGATGGTCACCAATTGAAATCCAATGAGTACCTTTTAATTCGTGTATATAACGAAGAAGAAGCGAAAATAAACCTTAAGAATGCAGTTGTTAAGACAGCTGAAGGTGAAGATGCAAAAGGAAAACTTTTTACAGATAAGGAAATCCGCACAGGAAACCTTCTTATTATAAAAGGAACTGATGTATCTTTTTACATTCCTCCAACCGGTATTGAGGTACTGGAAGAAAATGGAAACTACACAAGGGATGCAGTAACTCTTGAAAGATTAGAGTATTGTATTTTACTTGACCAAAATGGAGATAAGCGTTATGTTGAAGGACCTGACGTAGTATTTCCAAAACCCACTGAAACTTTTATTGAGAATAAACAACAACGTATTTTTAGAGCTACCGAGCTTAATGAGAATATGGGTCTCTATATTAAAGTTATTGCAGTTTATGAAGAAGATGGTAAGAAATTTGATGCAGGAGAAGAACTCTTCATAACTGGCAAGGATCAAAAAATTTATTTCCCACGTGCAGAACATGCTATTATTAAGTATGGTGACGAAACTATTTATTATGCAACTGCAGTACCTAAGGGTGAAGGCCGTTACATATTAGATAAGATTACTGGAGATGTGAAATTAGTTCAAGGTCCAAAAATGCTATTACCGGATCCAAGAACAGAAGTTATTGTCAAACGAGTATTGAATGACAAGGCTGTTGGACTTTGGTTTCCTGGAAACTCAGAAGCTTTATCGTATAACCATTCATTAAGAGAAGAACTTGATGAGACTCAGGATGAGTATATTGAAGCATCCAGGTCATTTGGTGGACGTACAAAGCAAACACTGCTTGCATCAACTGCAGCAGGGATGATGGCGGATCAAATGAGCCGCAAATCTGTATACACTAAGCCTCGTACTATTAAATTAGATACGAAATATGAAGGAGCCGTTTTACTTAATATCTGGCCAAATTACGCTGTTCAGGTCGTAAATAAGTCAGGAGAACGTAAAGTAGTTCAAGGACCTAAAGTTGTTATGCTTCAGTATGACGAAACTTTAGAGAAACTTGAATTATCAACCGGCAAACCTAAGAATGATCACTCTTTAATGGAAACCGTTTATCTTCAAACTAAGAACAATGTTGTCAGTGATATTATTACTGTAGAAACAAAGGATCTTATCAATGTAGATATTCGTATTTCATATAGGGTTGATTTCGAGGGTGATGAGAAGAAATGGTTTAGCGTATCGGATTATGTTAAATTATTAACTCAGCACATGAGGTCACTTGTTCGCAATGCGGTCAAGAAGATTACAATTGAGGATTTCAATGATAACGCAACGGATATAGTTCGTAATACTATTCTTGGAACGGCTAAGGAAGGCGCAAAGCGTGGACGTAGTTTTGAAGAGAACGGAATGAAAATCTATGATGTTGAGATATTGAATCTTGAAATTGGTGATCATGAAATTTCCGAAATGTTAAGAGATAATCAACATAGTACTGTTGAGCAAAATCTTAAAATCATCGGTCTTAAGAAGGACTTAGAATTCGAAAAGCAAGAACAAGAATTCAAACGTCAAGCTTTGGATGAGAAATTAAAGACATCTAACAAACATACTGAAGTTCGATTAAAAGAAATTCAGAATGCAACCGGTGTAGCGAAGGTGGAAGAAGAGAATGAGGCAGCTGCAGCCAAACTTAAGTTAGCAAATGATGTGGAAAATCAAAAAGCACTTGATATTGTTTCTGCAGCAAAGCTTAAGAGAAATAAAGCGCACGAGGATCTCGTAACGGCCTTACAAAAAGAACGTTCCGAAATTAAGATCCAGGAAGTTGAACGTCAAATGAAAGCTATTCAGCCTCAATTAATTGAAGCTATGATTGCTCAAGGAAACAATCAACTTGCCGATACACTCGCTAAAAACCTTTCAGCAAAAAGAGGCGGACTGGATAATTTATTCAGTGGTGGTGGATTTGCTGAGATACTTGCAACAGTTAAAGGGTCTCCTTTGGAGAAAGTCTTAAATGACACTCTTAAATTGTATAATGAATCTCAAAAGAGTTAATTTTAACAATTACTTAACAACAAAGGCTTTCCTCTGTGGGAAGCCTTTGTTATTTTTAAAAAATACAATTTTAAATTAAAACGCAAAAAAATGAAAAAATTATTTTTATCTCTAGCAATGGTCGTAGCGCTGCTCTTTGCTGTAAACATGGAGTCTGAAGCGCAAAGTTCATTGTATGTCCAAGGTGGATGGTCTTGGTCAGAAGGTGTAGGTGCTGTTGGATATAGTTACAACGGAATATCTACTTCTTTAGGACTCATGGTAGCCCCAATGCCTGGTTCAGGAGATGCTGTCTCTGGATTAGTATGGAATATCAAATTTGCACCAAAATGGTATGAATCAGGATATTACGTAGGTTACTCTTATAACTCAGTCGGTTATAGATCTCAGTATTCTGTTAACGGAGGAGCCTGGGGTGGTGATTATGTATCAGGTATGCATATTGCCTCTCTTGGATATAAATGGGGAACTGATACTTGGTATTTAGCAGCTGATGCAGGATATGGATGGAGCCCAGACGGAAGTGGTTTCTCTTATGGTATCGTAGTTGGATTCCCTTTATTTGGATCATATTAAAATTTAAGAAATTATGAAAAGAAAAACATTTTTGAAAAATTTAAGCATTGCTTTTTTTGCATTGGCGATGCTTTTTATTGCGCCTTCAGTATTCACAGGTTGTGAAACTTATGAGCCAGTAAGAGAACAATGTGAAATAGATAACACTGGAACTTTTATCGTTCAGAACACTACTGGTTATACAGTATGGGTTGATGTAAATAACATAGATGAAAGAAAATTATATCATGGGGGTCAGACAACATATTACAATGTTCCCGCCGGAACCAATAAATTGTACATTGACCTTGGAGATGGTTGGCAATATAATACTCAGTATCTTAGTGCGTGTGAAACCATAACTTATACCTGGTATTTATATGGAAAGAAATCTACAAATCAGGTTAATGCGAGTTTTGAGAGAGATGGTACAATTGTTGTAAACGATTCCGATTTAATACGAGATTTTGATCGATGAAAAAAGTAATAAACATACACAGTGTATTAGATGTTATAACGAACAGTTCTTCTGAATTATTTGTTATCTCTGATGATACAACAGTTGCAGCAGTAGAAGAACTTCTGAGATACATGATAGATCAATGGAATGAAATGGCTGATAAAGGAATCTTTGGAAAATGGAATGTTAAAGATCCAGTCAAATATGAAGAATGTATGAGTGTTCGTTTATTAGACCCAAGCGATGTTAAAACTGAAGATGAACATGAAAAAAGATACGCGTGGGGTTATGAAAGAGAAGAAAATGTTGGTAAAATAATAATTGAAAGTACTGAAGATAATTCAATTCCCTGGGAAATTATTGATTGGATTGAGTCTGCATTTAGTGCTAAACGTTGGCATTTAGGATAATTTTTTTCTTCAGGTTATTTTGGTTATATTTATATTTAACAAATAAAAACAAACTTATGAAAATTCCTATTCATTCAACAACAGATTTAATTACAAATTCTTCGACAGTAATTTTCACATACAGTGAAAGTTCTGAGAGTGCTGTAGTTCAAATGATTGATGAGGTTTTTGCAGCCTTTGATATTGATAAAAAATGCGAAGACGTTTTTGATACAGTTGTATTAACTGACAAATATCGTTATGGAGAAGGTGCTCCTGAAGGTTTTTTCCTCTCGGACCAACTTTATGATGATGTACTTGCAGGTAAAACACCTAAACCTGATTGGTTTAACGATGTTGAATCTTTTCCTTGTTTCATTGATCAAGGATCTTATGATTATTACTCTCCAAGTACTTATCTTCATCTTATTCCTAAGAAAGAAGAATACAAGAAATTAGCAACACTTATTAAGAAATTTTTATACTCAACAGACCATGAAGCAACAAGAGATTAAAATTCCCGTACATTCGATGATTGATTTAATCACGAATTCTTCTACAGAAATTTTTGTAGATAGCGCATCATCTGTAGAACCTGCTAAAGCTCTAATGGCAGAACTTCTTAAAATGGAAGAATCCCTAAAAAGCGTGGATGACGTTTTTACTTTTACAATCGAAGAAGATCTTGATTATCTTGCAGATGTTCTTTCAGATCGTATGGAAGAATACGATGAAGAAACTTATGAAAAATTAGGCCTGGCCGATGCAGATTACAGACAATCATATAAAATCTGTGAAGATTATGTCAAAGACATTCAATCGGGAAAAATTGAAAGACCAGAATATTTTGATAATATGTTTGATGAGTGTGAAATAAATATTGACAGCACTCTAGTTATTACATCAAATGATCCTAAATATGATCATTTCCTAACATTATTGAAGAAATTCTTATATTCACCTGATTATCAAGAAGGCTACCAATGAAAAAGAAATTATGTACAGTTAAGGTCCACAGTATAGTGGACCTTATCACAAACAGTTCTACAGAATTATTTTGTGTTGTGAAAGCAAATACAGAAGATGATGTAAGAAAGATCATACAGGATGTCCTTGATGAATGTGGCTGTAAAGTTTTAGACTCTGACTGGAATGGAGAAGGACTTTATGTTGAACCTCACATATCCTGGGACGAAGAATCTCCAGATTATGATAAGGAAGTAGAGGGTCAATATGATATTATGTATGAACAACATGCTCCTCCTTGTACTCTTATTCTAAATAAAATTAAAGAAACTTTTGAAGTTATTCATGAAGGTTATTAATTTTTTTCTGTAAACAATTTTATTTATATTTGTAAATCAAAAAATAAAAAATGATACAAACAAGAGTTTTCCCTGAACACAATTACAAGGGTATTCATATCAATGGTAAAACTATCAGGATTGCCTTGGACCCCTCCAAGCCCATAGATGAACTTAAGTACCCCGAATTTTATGATGTTAAGGTTACACCATATTGTGAGGGTAATTGCCCGTATTGTTATCAGAATTCACTAGATAGTGGTTGTCACCCAGCCGATATAATTCGTAGATTCGTATCATTTTTTGAAAAATTTGATAAAAATCAAAAACCATTTCAAATTGCATTCGGTGGAGGAGAACCTACAACCCATCCCCAATTTTCAGAATTGATGGAAGTTTGTAAAAAAATGGGTATTGCTCCGAACTATACAACTAATGGAATGTGGGTTGTTGACAGGAAAAAGGAGATTCTTCAAGCTACCAAAGATTTCTGTGGTGGAGTGGCTGTTTCAACTCATCCTCATTTGGATAAGTACTGGAGAGAAGCTACTGATGCATATTTAAAGGAAGATATTTTCACTAATCTTCATATTATCATTGGTGATAAGAAATCAATTGATGATTTTGCTGATATTTATGAAGAATATAAAGGACGAGTAAAATATTTTGTTTTGCTTCCTTTAACGGCCCAAGGCAGAGCAACTGAATCATTTGTTGATTGGGAATATTTCAAAAGTAAAATTGATGGGTCCCCAGCTGATATTGCGTTTGGTGCTAATTTTTATCCCTATTTAGTTAAGGATTCCAAAAGGTTTAAAGTATCTTTATATGAGCCTGAAATTATGAGTGCATATCTTGATTTAGAAAATATGAAAGTTTACAAATCAAGCTTTAGTACTGAAGAAAAATTAATAGGATAATGGCAACAAAATTAACAATAGCAAAAATAATTATCAGTTTAATTACTGTAACTTTAATGATTACGAATATTTTTATGGGTGGGGGAGTAGAAATTCCCACTTTTATTTTTACTGCTATTACATTAGCGTTGACAATTGGAGATAAAGAAAGCAAAAATTTCTTGAAATGGATATGGGGATTTAATACAATTATATGGTTCATACTGGTAGTAATGGCATATATAATGTGAAACTTTTATTAACTTGAATATATAAATTATAAATAATAGAAATTATGAAAAAAGCAGACGAAGGATTCGGCTAGATTAATCAAAAACTAATTATTATTACCAGGAGAGACTTAAACCCTGGCTATCAAGCTGTTCAATCTGCCCATGCCGGGATAGATTTTCAACACCAACATCCAGAAATTGCTAAACATTGGAATAAACAATCCAATTATCTTATTATTTTGTCCGTTGAAAACGAAGAACATCTATCAATGTATTTAGAGAAATTTAAGTACTATAACATTAAAACCACCACTTTTAGAGAACCAGATATTGGCAATGAAATAACTGCCATCGCGGTAGAACCTAGCGAAAAAACAAGAAAATTAACAAGTAAGTTACCGCTTGCTTTAAAAGAATTATTATGAGAACTGTAGTAGATTCATATTGGTTTTCCCAATTAGGAAATCCCAGAACAATTGGTATTGTTCATATTATCGATGAATTTGATGGAGATTCTTTTTTCATTGGAAATGCAGATGGAATTGATAAATTAGATGATGAACAATATATTGCTGATACAGGAGCTAAATTTCCTTTAGAAGTTGGAGCAAAATTATTTAATCTTAACATAAATTTAACAAAATGAAAACACATTGGTAGATACGTAACAGAGGACCATAAGGTATTATTTTTTATCAAGGACAATATCATGGACATTATGTCCATGATCAATTAATTAAACAAAAAATAAAAAATAATATCATGGAAACAACGATAGAAAAAAAAGTAGACGTAAAAAAATTAAGAGAAACTATTAAAGTAAAAGCAACTTATCAGAAATTCTTAAAAAATCAAAGAAAAACTGTTAAGCTTCAAGGTAAAAAAGAAATGGAACCTTGGGAAGCTACTATGAAACACCATCATAATAGAGAAGATTTAAGAGCAATGTATGCTGCTTATGCAGTATTAAGAGGAAGAGAAATTTCCACTATTGATAAACTTAAATTTGATCCAGAATGGTTGGAAGGTTCTTTTAAAGAAAAAGTAAATAATTTAATAAAAGAATATAGCAAATCATGAAAATATATGGTTATGCTGTAGAAGTTCTTAATAAATATATTGGTCCTACAACGGGTGATTATTTAGGAGAAGAATGGTGGAGATATAATCGTAAGATTTATGACACTATGGAAATAGCTCGAAGAGCTATAGAAGAGAATCCTTATTATTATAAACCAAATTATGAAGGTTTTATGTGTGAGTATAAAATAATTCCTTTATATAAAGAGTAGTCTTAGAAGGGGAGGACTTAAAGTCCCCTTCCTCCTCCTGTAGCTCAGTTGGTAGAGCACCTGCCTCTAAAACAGTTGGTCGCCGGTTCGAGTCCGGCCGGGAGGGCAAAATTAGAAATTATGAAAAAGAAAAACTTTGTATGGATAGGATTGGTTTGCATATTAGTTGCAGCGCTTATTGTTGGAGGAGTATATTTCTTCCAGAATAATAATAAATCAAACCACATAGTAATAGACAAAACGACTGTAAGTACAGTTGAAAGAAAACCTTTAACACAGTAAAAATGAAATATTCAGTAGAAGAAAATCACATAAAAAATCTTTCTTTAAAAAGATGTGAACTTAATAAAGGATATCAGAATTCTTATGATGAAGAAGCAGAGAAGTATGTAATGGAATGGCCCAAAGAAATTGATGTATTATCAGACCAAATTCTTGATTGTATCAAAAAGTGGAGATATGCGCTCTCTTTTGAATTTATCATTGAAGAACTTACAGAATTAGGATGGGCTCCATGTCTTCTTTATGATGATGATGGGCATTTTGCTATTTCAGGAGAAGGAATGCAAACTGTAAATTTTAATGGTCCTGCAGATTGTGAATTATCACACTTCATTAAAAAAGATGAGTGGCAAGAATCTATTAGAGAAGCATTAAATTATTTTTTGGATAACGAATAAACTAACATAATGAAAAAATACGGATCAAAGGACGTAGATCGAATGGAATCCATACGTGAAAAATCTTATGGAGATTATATGTCACAATTAAATTATGCTTTCAATATGGCTTCTGCTATAACGGAACCAGGAAAAGCTATGGCAAGAGGTTATGCAGCCCAGGAAATATTTGGAGAACAGGCTGCAGTAGCATATGTTTTCTTTGAAAGAGCTCATGATTTAGGTGGTAAAAATGTTAAACCAGTAGCTTCAGTAAATGCATTTGATGATATAGATGCTGAGTTAGCTGCCATTCCTTTAGAGGAAAGACCTGCCAGCAAAAGGGAAAATCCAAAGGTACTTGGAGGAAAAATAGTTAACAGGAAAAATTCTTTTGCTACTCTTGTTAATTTAGGTAAATTGAATGTAATTAAAGGTACCGGTCCAAAATTCAATTTATATAATTACCCGCCCGGAACTATCGAAGTATGGCAAGCTGAAACTGGAACTTTCCGTCTAATTTACACTTCTAATTATGAATCAGTTTATTATATTGATGAAGTTCGCAAATTCAAATATGATGATAAAATTCATGAGTGGACAATGGTTGACTATATTGAATCAGAATACGTTGCAAATCTAGCTCCTATGTATGGTAAGTCAATAGCAATTTTTAATTATGACTAAACAGGAATTGCAAATAAAGGAAGTTCTAGAAAGATTAGAAAAAGATAAACAAAAATGTTTTTTCTGGGTTCCAGAAGAAGATTATACTCCCTATATAAAAGAAATTATTGATATTTGTTTTGATTGGATAGAAATGTAAAATTATGAAAACGCTACAAAAAATTTATGAAGAATCAAATGAAGTTCAACAGGCATATTTTGATTGTTGGATAGAAGATGAAGAGTGGGATAAGTTAGAACCCTATAGAGATTTAGACTGGAAATCAGAAACTTTTTATACCGTTGAAGAAGCGTTTAAATTGTTTGCAAGCGCCGTCCCAGGTTATAACGCGTTCTCACCTGATCTTATAAATCGAATATCTGAATTATTTGAAAATCCAAAGGTTGCTCCTGCCAGAGAAGGTTCAGTTTGTGTTTACATTAAAGGTAAACCTAAAGTATCTTTTGGAATAATTAGGGATGCATTATCAGCGGATGAATGTGATGATTATGCAGGAGAAACTAGGGTATGGTGGGATTAAAACTTTAATCTTCTCTGATATATAATATTTAAAACATAGTTATGGTAAATTTAAACAAAGATAGCTTTATAGAAAAAGTATTTGATTACGAAAATGAAAAGGAATGGGTTTTTAAGGGTGATAAACCCGCAATCGTAGATTTTTGGGCAGAATGGTGTGGACCATGTAGAATGGTTGGACCAGTTCTTGATGAAATTAATGAAGAGTGTGATGGAGTAGATATTTACAAAGTAAATGTTGATGAAAATCCTGAATTATCCCAAGCGTTTGGAATTCAAAGTATCCCTGCAATCCTCTTTATACCTATGGAAGGTCAACCTCAAATGTCATTAGGCGCATTACCAAAAAATACTATAGAAGAAGCAATTAAAGAAGTATTAAAAGTAGAATAATATGATTAATTACGAGTTTGGGATATTATCCTGAACATCAATATGTCAAAATAATGTTATAATGTTAATAATTTAAACTAAAAAGGGAACTAAATACTAGTTCCCTTTTTTGATATAACCTTGTGTTGTTTTTATTGATTAATATTTAGTGCCACATACTGGGCAAAATTTATGTGAATCTTTCTTTCTTTTGCCACCACAACAGGTGCAAAAAACTTTCAATTCTTCTTTTACGTATATCTTTTGTGATAATGGAAGAATCTTCCACTCATCAGTCCAAGATGGAAATGTGTTAAATTGAGTATAATCAGTAACAAATTCTTGATTTGAATTAGATCCTTTCTCAATTCTTCCAGTTTCCTGCATATCTTCTATTGGAGCCATGTCCAATGTACAATTTATATCCGTAGTATATGTTGCACCATCTCCACAAATTTTAGTTGTATTTTCAGCACTGCAATTATAGAAAGAAACATCAGAATTACCACATGTAATTGTGGGAGCTTCCCACAATCCTGTATAATTAAATGTCCCCCCAAAATAAATAGGTGGGTTAGAGAATTCTTCAAAGAATTGTACTTCTACTTTTCCATTATTTTGAATAGCATCTAGTACTTCTTTGTTATTTTTATCAACGCTATATGTTTCGAAGATAAATTTTTTAGCTTCATCTAAATATCTCTCAAGAAATACTCTTTCACCAGGACGCAAAATGATTCCGTTCCCTAATGAAATATCATTAAGAGTAATTTTAGCTAAAACTTTTTTAGAGGTTGGGTTAAAGAGTTCTAATTCGAACTCGTCTCCGTTATTGAGATAAACGGTTTTGTTGTTCTGTTTTACTCGTTGCTTGTTTTTTGTAACAAACAGAGTAGGCACAGACACTTGCCTGTAATTGTAATTAGTCATAATTCCTTACTTTATTTTATATTTGAAAATTCATTCGCTGGTATTTCTCCAACTCAAATGTTTCTAGAACACTGAACCCTCAAGCACAAGGTTAATATAAATTATATATCTACTAACTATTGAAAAAAGACGCCCTTAACAATATTTTAACAATTTTTATTTTCTTTTGGTTATTTTTTGGTTATATTTAATATGTACGACAAGTACACTTATCCCAAAATTGAAAAAACATATATAAAATAAATTAACAATAACTTAACAAAAAACATTTTTATTTTGGGCTGTTATTGGTTATATTTGTAATATCATAAAATATTAAAACAAGTTGTAGTAAGGAAAGAGTTACTTCGATATAGACAACAGAAAACCTCTCTTACCACTTTTCTCAACTAATTTATTTAATCCTCCCTAATGGGTGGGCCCCAATAAATGCCTTGAGAATTAAAACTCAAGGCATTTTTTAGTTTAAACAATATGGAAGACAATTTCGTAAAAATAGAATTTGACAGTATTTACTGGAACTTACAAGCAATAGAAGACGAAGAACCTGAAACAGGAAAAAAGTTAATTAGATTTGAATGGGGATGGGGAGCCGGAATGTCTGACGAAGAAAGAATAGATGCAGCAGAAGATAATGTACCGACAGGATATGAAAAAGTAACGACCACGTTAGATGGAGCAGCTTTATTAGTTGTAGAATTAGTAAAAATATTAGAAAAGAATAAAGATAAATCAGAAATGGCGAAATATATCGTCGATTACATAGAAGGTAAACAACCTAAAAATTAAAATCATGCAAGACGTAACAATTTTAAGTACTGTAGAAGTAAAAGGAAAAGATGTTGATAACCTTGCTCCAGTTTGGAAAGCTGAACATAGGTATCATAAAGAAGACGTTACTGAAGAAATGTTAGCAAATGGAAAACAATGGTATGAGTACCATGTCAAGTTTGATGGGTTAACACCTAAAATCCTGGCGAAAACCAATAAATTGAGAAAGCCATTAGTGGCTAAATAAGTATTAATCCTTTGGGGCAATCGGCCCTAATAGTAAAAAAAGAAGAAATTATGGCAAAGTACAATGAAAAGAAGGAACCAAGAGTTCCAACAGAAACAAATTTAATGGGAGAAAAGGCATTCAAACTAACTCCTAAGGAAGAACTTGTATCAACAGTTTTAACTAGCTTTATACAAAAGTCTTATTACGAATCAGAAAATGAAGTTCTTGGTAGAATTAAGAGTGCCCTTGAACAAGTTGACCCTTTATTCGCTGCTAAGCTCGCGATTTATACTAGAACTGAAGCTAATATGAGATCCTCATCTCATGTTCTTGCTGGTGAACTTGCACGCAAGTTATCAGGTTTAGAGTGGGCTACAAGATTCTATGAAAAAATTGTAGTTCGTCCAGATGACATGGCCGAAATACTTGGTTACTACCAACTTATAAATAAGGGTGGTAAGATTAAACTTCCTAATTCAATGAAGAAGGGTTTCAAGAAGAGACTTGAAAGACTTGATGCTTATTTAATCGATAAGTACAAGATGAAGGGAAGAGATATCTCTCTTGTTGACCTTGTAAACTTATTTCACCCAAAGCCAACTCAAAAGAATGCTAAGGCATTTGATTTGTTAGTTAATAGTGGTGGAAAGGGAATTGATGCTCTTTATAGCTCAAAGATTCTTGAAAAGGAAATGTCTGCAGCAGGTAAGACTGATGGAGATAAGAAGGAAGCTAAGAAGGAAGCTATTACTTCTGTATTGGAAAATACAGCTGGTATGCCAATTTTTAACTTGCTTAGAAACTTAAGAAACATAATTTTATATGCACCTGATAAGGTAGATGACGCAATCCGTCAACTTACTATACCTGAAAAGATTCAAAAGTCTAGACTTTTACCTTTCAGATTCCTATCAGCTTACAATGAAATTCATGGCATGACTTCTGCGGGAGCTGCTGACAAGATTGTATTTGAAGATGAAAAGGAAGGTTCATTAGTAAATGGCGCTACCTTAACAGATAGCAAGAAGAAAGTCCTTGCGGCTTTAGAAAGTGCTATAGAACTTTCATGTGCTAACATACCTGTACTTGAAGGTAGAACTGCTATCCTTATTGACCACTCTGGTTCAATGAGAGGTGACGGTGGAGGAGTATCATTAGTATCTGCTCTTTCTAAGACTAGAACTTCTGATATTGCAAACGTGTTTGCTGCGATGTTCTTAAAGTCTCAACCAAATGTTTACGTTGGTCTTTTCGGAGACAGGTTACTACCTTTCAATGTAAATAGAAATGAAGGTATTTTAGCAACCTCAAGAAGAATTCACAATGAAGGTTCAAAATGTGGAGGGGGAACTGAAGCAGGAATCTATGACTTCTTCAATGAAACTCTTAAAACAGGTAAAGGAGTTGATAATATAATTATTTTCTCTGACATGGTAATCGGAGACGGTTGCTCATGGTACGGAAGATCCGCAGAAACCAGAGGTGGAAAATTTGGTGACTTGTTCAAGAAGTGGAGAAGAAGCTACCCAACTTCTAAGGTAATTTCAGTCGACATCAGACAAACTTCTGGTTCATCTGTATTCGATAAGAGTTACAATGTTACTCAGGTAGCAGGTTGGTCTGAAAAGATTTTCAATATAGTTGAAACTGGAACCGTTGGTTACAAGGCGATTATAGAGGAAATCGAGAAGATAGTAATCTAAATATATAAATTGAATAACAAAGGGTCGGGAACGATTTCCGACTCTTTTTATTATAAATCAAATTAATTAATTAAATGAAACAAGGAAAAGTAAAATTCTTCAATGAAACCAAAGGTTTTGGATTCATAACTGAAGAGGGCACTGGAGAAGAACATTTTGTTCATATTTCAGGAGTCAATGAAAGTACACTTAACGAAAATGACGAAGTTAGTTTCGAGTTAGTGGAAGGTAAAAAAGGATTAAACGCAGTTAATGTAACTTTAGTATAATATTTTTTTAACAAAAATTTAATACCCGAGATTTTTTAGTCTCGGGTATTTTTGTTATATTTAAACTTAAACGAATACCTATGAACGAAAGAATACATTGGCTAGAAATACTCCCTGAAAAAGCTAAAATTAAGGTTATAGTTTGGAGTACATTTTGCAAAAAAAGATATTACGTATTTGAAGAACAAATCGAATGGGGTAAATCTGCTTATGCTGCATTTAAAGATGTAAATAAAATGTCTAGAAAGGAAATAAAAGAACTTTATATAAAAATAAGGATTGAAAAAATAAATAAGAAATGACAAAAGCAGAACAAGTAACATTATCGGCCTTGTCACAATCAATGAAGAAATCGGCTGTAGTATCTTGGACGGAAGGTAATATCAATGATTGGTCGGCCTGGGCAAATGACATGCGGTCAAGAATAAATATGGCTTCAGCTGTAATTGAAGAACTGTGTAAATTACCACCAGAAGATGATAAACCAATAGACCAAGAAGACTCTTTAAAATTAGACTAATGAAAAAATTACACGATGTTTTTATGAAAACTGCTTTTCTTTTTGCAGAGAAAAGTAAATGTGTTAGCCACCACGTAGGAGCTGTTGTTGTAAAAGACAATAGAATAATCATTAGTGGAATTAATGGTTCTCCAACAGGATTACCTAATTGCTGTGAAGTTTTTGATAAAGATAATTTTGCCAGAGAGGAACATCATGTATGGTCTAAAGATAATGAAATTCATGCAGAAATGAATACAATTGCATTTGCAGCCAAACGTAATGTAGAATTAGATGGTTGTGATATTTATGTTACTATTTCTCCATGTAATGAGTGTCTTAAAAATCTAGTTCCTACAGGTATAAAGAATGTTTATTTCTTATATCCATACGATAAATCTACATTAAATCCTACAATACTTGAGAAACTTAACGTAGAGGAGGTCCC
>Ga0307377_10004739_pt1 | contig 14792 bp, 31 predicted proteins | sample TR3MG_FD_202535 | JGI IMG/M metagenome (GOLD analysis project Ga0307377, IMG submission 202535) | Soil microbial communities from Risofladan, Vaasa, Finland - TR-3 | ecosystem: Environmental > Terrestrial > Soil > Coastal area > Acid sulfate soil | place: Finland: Risofladan, Vaasa | collected... | reverse complement strand
TGGCCAAGGTCGCCGCCAAGCCTGTGAAGGCCATCAAAGCTGGGGCTGTTGAGCCTGTGGCTGCGGTGGTAACTGAGCCGACCGACGGCAAGAAGAAGGCTGCCGTCAGTAAGCGTGGGCGCCGTGCTGCCGTTGCTACGTCGGTTCCCACGAATGACGTCGAGGCCATGGCCAAGCTGCACCTGGCCAAGGAGCGCATCGGCACCATTACGCAGGCGATCGACGCCATGAAGAAGGCGAAGGAAGCCTACCCCGATCTGGACACCAAGGAGGGTGCCGGGGCTGCGGGCGCTGCGCTCACGGACATCATGCAGGGCATCCACAAGACCGTGAAGGGTGAGCAGCTGGAGCTCGACCCCGTTGTGATGCGTGCGCTCGAGGAGACGGCGCCGGCGTCGCGTGGTCTGCCGGGTTACGCCAGCCCCGTGCATATGCCGAATGGGGATGGAGATCAGCAGGCCAGCGCAGTCAGCTAACCAAGGACTTGGGACGCCACAGTATGCCGATGTGCTCCTGGTCATCGACCCATGATGGCCGGCCCAGCACATCGGCATCTCCGCTACGCCGCACCGGTAGTGTCCAGCACCGAGCTCCGTGATGTGACTCGAGGATCACCGATACCTTGCCGCTAACCTGCTGCACTCTCAGTAGTGCATAGGCATTTGTCAGCTTGATCGCCTCGAGCATGAGCTGCGTCCACTGACTAAGGTCGTCGGGCAGGTCACGTACAACTGGACCTTCGATGTCGGCCCCATGCTGATCCTTCACGGTCGTAGCTGGCCAGAGGACGAGGAAGGGGTCGATTCGTTTGCTCTGTTTCCACGTACGGTACAGACCTTGAATGCCACGTTCGGTTTGTCTGATGAGCTCATCCCAGATGAATCGCTCAGACTTGTAGTAATCTGCTGTGGGCATGCGGCTCACTATGCTTCAGATGGCGAGTCCATTTCAAGGCCTTCGTCTAGCAATGATCCAACGAACGGATCGCATACGACGTGGATGCATGTCTGATTCAGTCGTTGTTGGTCCTATAAATGGGGATCGATTTGTTGTTATCGTGCGCTGGACGAACCCAGACGGGTCGCCCGGTGTGCACGAGGTGCTCTTTGCAGCATCATCGGTGTTCATAATGAACGGCACATTAGGAGTGAAACTAAAGAAGTCTCCATGTCGACAAGCCGACGACGTCATCCAAATGGTCCACAAGACACGCTCACGATGGAAGAGCTCTTCGAGCAACTCGAAGCCTTCCTAAATGGTCAGAGAGACGAATGTCTTGAAGACCTGAAAACCGCTGGTAGCCCTATCAAGAAGGCGAAGCTCGAGGGGCAGCTGGTGTGCTGCAAGATCATCAAGTCCTGGGTAAAGGACGCACGTAAGCAGTACAGGGAGGCACAATGATCATAGGAATCTCCGGCCCAGCAGGCGCCGGCAAAGACACAGCAGCAGAGCTCCTTGTCAAGAACCATGGTTTTGGGCGCATAGGTCTCGCTGATGGGCTCAAGCGCATCTGCAAGGACGTCTTTAGCTTTAGTGATGAGCAGCTTTGGGGCCCGAGCTCTCAGCGCAACGCGCAAGACAAACGCTACCCACGTAATCACTCGTTTCGCTATGGTACCTGTACTTGTTGCGGCATGGTTCTATACAAGGAGGGAGTGGAGAGTAGTGTGTGCTATCTCACGCCACGTTACGCGCTACAGCAGTTGGGCACTGAGTGGGGGCGCGGCTGCTACGATGACTTGTGGATCGAAGAGGCGATTCGCACAGCGCAATACATCATCAACGACCGCAGCATGGTCTACTCTGCCTTCGTTGGTATCCACGACCTGACCGGCACCTGTTCAGCATCTTTCATGCCGTGGCGTAGCTGCTACTGCGCTGTAAAGGGCGTGGTGTTCTCAGACATTCGTTTCCGCAATGAGATGGAGCAGGTCAAGAAGGCCGGCGGCAAGCTCATTCGGCTGAAGCGTGACTCATCACTCTCAGGCACGGCATCGCTTCACCAGAGCGAGGTCGAGATGAAAGAGATCGGGGATGACGAGTTCGACTACGTCATTCAGAACAATGACACCACACTCGAACAGCTCGAGCTGGAAGTAAGCAAGGCCTATACGGCCTTGTGTTAGGATTGTTTCATGGACTTCACCCTGTCGCAGGAACAGTACGAGGCGTTGATAGCACTGGCACGTGTGGGCTCGAGCTCAGACGTCAACAAGCAAGTAGCACTCGACCTGTTCCTGAAAGACATCGAGAAGAAGAACGGGATCACCCGCTACTTCCTCTGGGTGCAGTGGCAGGAAACCTCGGCGCCTCTGCCACCTGGGGCAAAGTTCCCTGATAAGTGGCCACCGCAACTACGAAAGGCCATCGAGCTGATCTCTCGTCCGATCGCCAGGGTGGACGTAGACCAGGTGCTGGAGAAGTACGCTAGTGAACCTCTCACAGTGCTGGTAACCAAAGATCCTGCTGGTCTCATGGGATGGACGCCTATTGATGCCTTCTTCATCACGTGAAGCCAAATGAAGTGTACGAACAAAGATTGTACGGCTGATCTTGACGAGAAGGATGTCCAGCTCACCCTCAAGGTACTGCTGTGCCGCAAGTGCACCAAGGAAATACAAGCTCTCAGAGCTAGGCTTCGCAGCGAGCTCGAGGTCGCACTGGCCACCCTAGATGACACTCTTCGTATGGCGTTGCTCAATGGTGTGAGCATCCCAACTGGTGTAACCCCACTCGAGACTGTTGCTGAGGTCCAGAAACAATGCCGCAGTATCGAAAAGACGACAATCTCTTCAAAGAGTACGAAGCTCGGTGCGATCACTGCGGGTGGGAACGAAAGTTCATCCAAGCTCTTAGCTCAGGGCTGAAGGTCGGAGACCTGGTCGGCAGGATTTCCGAAGACTACAACTTCAATAGGTGCAATCGATGCAAGAGGTCCTGCATGAAAGTGTACAAAGTTCCGGTGCAAGAATCGGAAACGAAGCCGACGGGCTTCTGGAAAGTCCCGCAGAAGTAACAATCACACACTGCGGGTTGGAGATGGCTCGCTTATGGGGCCTGTCCACGCAGGTAGGAAGCTTGATGTTGCCCGTTGGCAGCAGCCTCAGCCTTCCATGTGGGGTTGAGCTTCAACTGTATGCAGCCGAACGGTTGTACTGGACGCACACCGGCGCAATGCGCTTGCTGCACGGTATGACGCCCCGAGATGTCTTGGGTCCTGAGTGGATCATCATCAACGGTGTGACGACACGCCCAGGTGATCCCAGTCCCGGTATACGCATGCCTATCCTGGCCCGTGTGCTGGGAAACCCGAGCGGCACAGCGTTCGAAGAAGTCTTCAAGCAGACCTGGTTAGCACTTGGTCTCTCTTCAAGTCCTCGCCTCTAACAGTACAAAACAGAACGGAGCGTAAAGCTCTGTTCTGTTTTCAGGGGGGTGAGGGCTTGCCCTTATCATCCATTTAGCCGTACAACATCCGTACAGATCCTCCGGAGGGTGAATGACCGATAGTAAGAAGGAAGTGTCTTTACCACAGGGTGCACCGTCACCCTACATACATCCTGGAGCGCCGCAGCACGCGGTGGACCAGGCGGCCGTGTTTGAGGCAGCCAAGAACGCCAGGCGGATAGCAAACAGCCCTCCCAAGACCGACACACCGGTAGCCGGCGGGCGTCCTCCACCGATCCCACACCTGGCTGGATCTCCACAGCACGGCGGTATGACCATGGCCCAGCACGCCATGTCCGAACGCAGGGTGGCCCCTGAAGCTGCCCTTGCGCCGCAGTCTGTAGGGTTTGTGCAGCCCGCTGAACGGAGCGTGGGCCCCAACCAGGTGCCCTCCAGCCCCGCTCAGATGGGAATCCTGCCCACAGACGAGCTGCCCAAGGAAGCCACGGAAGATCCAGCCTTCATCAAGGGCACCGGGTCCATGTTTGCGGCCTCACAGCCCAACCTGGCCATGAAGTACGGGGTCATTCGAAAGGGTAAGCACATTGCTCCCCAAGCCATTGGGGAGCGTACTCAGCCGAGCAAACTGAGTGCCGAGTCAATACGCGATCTGGAGGAGCTGCAGCGGCTCGAGCGGAATCAAGGAGGCGTGGTCCCAGAGCCACCATCATCCGAGATGGGTATGGCTGCGGGAAGCGTGGGTGTCCCGCCGGCGAACAAGGTACTCAGCGAGGAGGATAAGAGCGAGATCAAGGAGGCCGTCAAGAGCCTCGACGAGTTCGACTTCGACCGCTGGCGTCAGTCGATGATGCGTGACGTCATCAACAACGAGGGGCAGAAGTCGCTCATCGAGTCGCGGCTGACAGAGATGGACGTCGGCGACCTGGTGACGCAGGGCTACATCATCCAGCGCGTACCCATCATTCCTGGCAAGTTCATCGTGGACTTCAAGACATGTGATGGTGAGGCTGACCTAGCCATCAAGCGCATCATCATGGAGGACTCTGCGAGCGTTGATGTGAGCGATCGTTATTTCCTCGACAAGTTTGGTCTGATGTCACTGGCAGCAGTCATTCACAAGATCAACGACCGACCGTTCGGAGATTTCGTCAACGAGCACGGTGACTTCGATGATGACAAGTTCAGGGCCAAGTTCAGGAAGGTCGTCAAGCTTCCTATGCCTATGCTGGCCAGCTTGGGTGCGAACGCACTGTGGTTTGACGTGAGAGTGCGCAAGCTCTTCGTCGCGGAGAAGTTGGGAAATGGCTGAGGACTCCCGAGGGATGGGCTCGAGCAAACCTGCTGCTTCGAACCCTACGTGCACCGCCCAAGAAGGGCAGTCTTCGGGAGTCCGCTTTGATTCTGTTGCTGATGCGACTGGAGAACATCGAGCACGCGAAGTTCAGGGCGCAGGCCCAGATTCACATGGACAAGGAGAAGGGTGTTGAGGCGTTCGAGGAGTACATGAAGATTGCCTTCCCATACCTCGAGTCCGTAAAGAAGCGAGAGAGGTCAGATCACATCAAGGCACTTGAGTCGTGGACTAAGCAGGGTCCGCTCAAGATTACGCCGATGTTGGCTCCGCGAATGCAGAGCCGCTTGAAACACAAGATCGTGGAAGTGGACAGGGATAGAGACCCGAAGAGAGATCCGAAGAAAGCCAACGATCTGTACAAGAAGTTGGGGAAATCGCTGCCCGTATGAGTGAAGGTATTAGAACAGGACAAGAGACGACCGCTAGGGTGCTGCTGTGCCCAAAGTGCAGCAGCACCCAAGTCGAGCATACGACCAAGGGCATCTTGTCCGGTACACCGGATGACAACCGAGCCAGCTGTATGGCTTGTACTTGGGTAGGCACAGTCGAGGACTGCGTTCTGCACACGTTCAAGCATGAGCTTGGTAGCGACGACAGCCTCATTCAGACCATGGTCCAAGATCTCCGCAACCACATTGCGGTAGATCTCTCCAGGTCGATGTCCAGATTCCTTCTCAAGTGGGGCTTCATCACACCGGGCGTCAAGCCACAAATCCTCAGTCGCTACATAGTTGCTGCAGCACAGTCAGTCATGCGATCTATCATCGAAACCCGGCAGCAGCTCGAGCAGGAGAAATCATGAACCAAGACGAAAACGCGACGTATGTCGAGCCACCTGAGGAGCTGGACGACGATCCTGAACGCAACGGGCTCAACTGTTTCCTCAACGACGTTCGAGTGTGCGGGTCTGACTGCATGGCCTACACCACGTTTGCCAGTGAGTCCCCATATCTCAATGATCAGCAGAAGCACTGCTCGGCCATTGTGGGTATTGAGAGGCTCGGTCGTTATGCGGGCGGAATCCTATCGTTGCTGAAGAACGACAAGGCCGATGCTGGGCGCGCTAAGAAGGCGCCACCAGATCCCAAGGGAGGTGGTTGATGCAAGTTACTATCATATCGATCGATCAGAAGTTGCTCCTGAATGGGACGTCAGAGCTGCACACCTTCGTCACGATGCGCTTGCCGGCGGGCGGAGATGTATCTGTCCGCGTTGAGCCAGATGTCGCGCAGGCGTTGATCATCGCCGCTACCGGTGCAAGCGACGATCCAATCCAGGCCAGGGATGAAGAGGCTGCGTCCACCCTTGATAGCTCTACCCATGAAGGAGACGACGTATTCGGTGGTGAAGATACGCAGACAGAGGACGCCGGCGTCGAGTGGGCAACGCTCCCAGACGAGCATCTCTCTGCACATATGAAGGAGACCTTGACGTCTCTGCAGGCGCCGGCGGTACTCCCTATGTCTGAGCTTGTGGCACTGGTCGATCAGATCACGGAAGCCACGTTGGAGCGCAAGCGCAAGCAACAGCAGCGCCAGCGACCACAGCCGGTAGTTGGGGCTGTACAACGCCTTCAACCAGTGGCGCGGCCTAAGACCGTGCCGAGGGACGAGATGGGCTATCCCATCGTGTCCCGTAATGACCGTGACCCTGGTGAGGTGGCTCTCACGGGCACTGATGAGGATGGAGTACCACAGTTGTGATCATCATCGTTTGCAAGGACTGTGGGACTGGGGTGCGAGTCTCAGGCGAAGTGGAAGAGCTTAGCCACTTGTTGGGGGAGTTCAATAAGGACTGGTACCCAGACAAGTACCCGTGTCCCACAGCAGTGTGTACTGGCAAGGCAGAGTTCATGGAGGGCATCGAGCCTGCTGCGCTTCGTATGCTGAATGTTCATGACCTCACTCCGCATGAGGCTTATGCAGCGTTCCACGGTTTGGGCCTGCCCACCGAGCGTGACTGCGGTCCCACAGCTGTTGAAAAGGCCCTTCTCGAGCACCGTGTCACTGCTGTGGACTTACAGCTTGTGCGTGGGTCAAATAGGTCTGTGGTCTACAGTCTGACTCTCGATGATGGGTCGAGGCTTTACCTGGGCTCGAGCCCGTTTGGCGCCATCGTGTACCGCCTCAGCAAACCAGAGCTGGCTACCAAGAGGGTCGATGGGGTCGGTTGAAATCAGGCTTCGTTACGGCCGCTCTGAAGAGCTCTGCCACGGATATCTCCGTGTCATTGGCTCTGAGCCACTCAACGATCTGAACTTCGAGGACTACACCTACTCGAGGATGATGTCGTACCTGGCGCGGGTCATCCGACTTCACGAGTCAGTGGAGGTGGTGCTCGAGCGCATTGAGTTGGAAGGGTCTACGTACAGGCTTGATGCGGAGACAGTGCAGCAGTTGCGGGAAGACCCAGCCGCAGTCATCAGCACTATGTCGCAGCCCGCAAGGACTGTGATAGTGCGTGACAAACAATCACCAGCGTACATTGGACTGCTACGAGTTGGACACGACACAGTTGCGGCAGCTCTGGGCGACAACGTCTACCTTGCAGTTGATGCTGGAAACTTCGAGTGTCTTGGGTGTGGTCGTTGGAGCGCATGTCTGATGCCACTGAGCGTGGCCTGTGTAAGTGGCACCTGTGGATTGCGCATGCAGGGTACACTCCATGGCACTCATTGGTTCTCAGTGAAGACCGACGATGTGCTTTTGGCGGCGTTGCCTCGCTACTACATACCTCGTGACTGGAATCCCAATAAGGGTTGGATTGGTCACGTCGAGTTCGAGCAGATGTACAGAACATTCAAACAGGAGAGAGACAAATGCTATCAGCAAGTCGCCCACAAGGCGTGATGATCCCAGACTCCCAAATGCGTGGCCAGGGAACCGGGTCGCCAAACACAGTTGCGCACGTCGTTCCGATGCAGCCCTACGCTGTGCAGTACTTCGACGAGCATGGTCGTGAGCACAACACCATCGTCTATAAGGTCGGCAACGTGGTCTATTTCGACCACAATGCTGAGCGATGGGCAGCTGGCCTCGGGCAGGCAGCGGGCTACATCAAGACGGCCGTGAATGCAGACCACGCCGCTTTCCTGTCTCCGCCGGCGCCCAACGACGACCACGTTGACGTGCTCGCAGCGGAGGAGGCCAGTGCGCAAGCTCAAACGGCTGCTAAGTGATTGTCTGCTGATCAAGCTAGATCCCGCTCTTGAGAAGACCAAGGGCGGGATCGTCGTGCTTGACACAGCAACTCAACCCATCAGGACCGGTGTGGTGGTGATGGCCGGCCCAGGTCGGCGCTACACAGACAAGTTTATACCCATGCCAGAGGGCTTCATTGGCACAAGGGTGGCATTTATGGCTGCTGCGTCACAGACCAAGTCTGGGTTGGCAACACGTGGCTTGCTGCAGTTGGACGGCGATCACGAGCTCATCCGGTTGGGTGATGTTCTCTTGGAAGTCGACGAGGGCGTGGAGATAGGCAAGTGAGACTGATTGTTGTGAGCGGTAATGTGGTGGAGCTCAACTACATGTGGCTTCCAACGTGGCTTGGCCAGAATGCTGCATTCAAGCAGCGGATGGAGGCAGACGTGAAGGGCCGTGTGGAAGGCCTTGAGCTTACTGAGTCCAATCTAGATCGTATCGACCGCTTGGTTCTGAACTACATCGTGGATCAGTTTCCTCACGTGCGGGGTTTGTTCGACTACTTAGATGGATTGAAGTTCATCGAACTCACGGAGCCCAATGGCGGGTAACGACTCGAGGATCGAGATCCGTCTGCCTGGTCCACTCAAGGACTGGGCAGTCGCTTACGCCAAGGGACACAACACAACGGTGTCTGCCCTCGTGGTGCGGTTTCTTACTCGTTTGAACGTAGAGGCCGACAAGCGTAAAGTTGTCGATGCGGATCAAGTCTAGTGTCAGAGCTTCAACTAGTAACGGAGTCGATCGATGTACCGCGCAACACGGGTATAGACGGCTTCCTTCACACTGTACGTGAAGTCTTGAAGCTATCGCGCGTACAGAGCATCAACATCGACGGCAAGGGCAAGGTCACATACAAGCGGTACACTGATGATGACGATCGCAGACTAGTTGGCATTGACTTCACTGATGTAGAACCGTGGCACCTCACCAGGAATGCTCCAGACGGGGTAGAGGAGCTCCTTCTCAGTAGTACAAATGCAGCAGTCACACTGACTGCAATGCTGGATAGGGCTTCTTACGAGAAGTTGTATCCAGTCGGCTTCGTTTCGAGCCCCAACACAATGCTTTGGGGTTGGTACCAGTACACGACCGGGTTCTCCTTGGGATCTCATGAGCGGTTGTGCGGAGTGCCGGTGTACTACGACAGGCATGTCCCAGACTCTGCCCTCATTCTCTGTGCTTCCTTCTCACGAGATGGCGCCTTGGTGGACACGCAGAAGGCATACAAGATTGAGATGGACTACCTGGTAGCTCCATCTACAGACGTGGAGGTGATCTAGTGACACGGCCAGTAACCAAGGTGGTTGTAGAATCGGGCATCGTAGATGAGGACGCCCTTGCTCAGTTGGCACGGTGGGGTTTCCCCATCGAGGTGGGTCAGCCCAGAGAAGACTACGCACTGTCAGCTGCAGATGTCGCCAGGCGCATCTTGCAGGCAGTTGAGGACGAGGAGTCAGTGGAGGTCAGAGCCACTGACCTGGACATCGTCACTGAGTATCTCAAGAAGCGCCAGCGGGCGAAGCTACACGTTCCGAACCCCGAAGAAGGTGGACGTAAGACCATAGCTATCCCGGTGGAGTTCTGCTTTACCAAGATGGGTGAGGTGGTCATCCCGTGGACCTCTGAGTCGATCAACGATACGTTGCTGGACCCCGAGACCTACCTCAAGCCCATCGGTGGTGAGCGCATTTACTTCGCAGACGTACGAGAGTTGTTCTACGGTGATCACAAGGCCTTCATGGTCTGTGTGCCGGCCAAAGGAGGATGAAGTGTCCAAACCACACGATGCCCTCAAATCCGCTCTACTCAGCAAGGCTGGGTATGAGATCATTCAAGAGAATGTAGAACCCAACCGTCTGCGTTTCTTCGGACGTGTGCGGCCCAGTCACATGCCTGCGTGGTTGGAGATCATGCAGGGTATGCTCGTGGCATCCGAGAAAGCTCCGTGGACTGTGGACATCTCGAGGCAGTACTTCTTGCGCGGCACGAAGATGTTCTGGGGTTGGCGTGTCATCCTTCAGGGTGACGACGTTCATTCGCACCTCAATCAGCTCAGTACGCTCGTGCAGAACACCCGTATTTTGACGCGGGAGCTCAATGAGGCTCCACTCAACGCCGGCCCCAATCGCAATGCGTTGAGGAATGGTAGGGGAGCCCAACCTATGGGCCAGGCTGTTGTTGGTCCTTTGGCTCGAGCTCAGTTAGGCCGATGATAGACGTAAAGCCAGTATCGGCAGTTGAGAATCTTGCCCCCTCTAACCCGTTCATGACGGCAGAGGAGAGGTCTGCTTTCGAACAGAAGAAGCTTGCGTTGGACAAGCTGTTCGACGACAACAACATTGCCAAGTACAAGATAGAGGTCTTGTTTGGTAAGGGGTTCTCCACCCACAAGCCATCAGTGGGGATCATGTCGTTCTGGGAGAGCGGCAGCAAGTTCCATGGTGGTGGCGACACCATCATGCATATCTGTCCAGGAAAGGAGCTAAAGAAGAACAACTGCGAGGCATTCATTCACGACTCATCTCACGGCTACGGCTTCTTGGTGTGTTCCGATTGTGGTGAGGCGTGGAATGGCGAACAGGTCTACGGTCAGGTTGCCTTCAGACTGACTGTCAAGGACTGGGCGTTGGTTGTGCTAAAGTACTATCGTAAGCTTGGGATGAAAGCGGACGTTTACGTGAAGTACCACCCAGATGATATTCGGTCTGCAGCTGCTAGAGAGCAGGCCAGTCAGCACATGGGTGAGTTACTTGCGGGAGCTCGACGAAGTCGTCGGCCTCGAATCTATCCGCTGAAAAACATCATCAAGGATACCAGTACCGGCTCCGACCTTCTCGGGCGGCTTGAGGCATTTTTGAGGGCATGATGAGTGCAATCCGAACAAACCCCGCGTACGCAGCTCTGGCCTACCGCAGAACGATCGTTCATCAGGCGATCACATACCTGCGACGTGAGTTTGTAGGACTAGACGAGGACCCCAAGCAGAAGATCATCTGCGAAGAGGTCCTGGCATCTGAGGCAGTGGTACCTGTCGAAGAGGTAATCTCATACATTGAGGAGCTTGAGAGGGAGCATCACGCTCTGTCACTTGAGCTAGGCAAGTTCCAGTTTACGAGGCGAAACGATGAGCAAGGGCAACAAGATCAACGAGGACAAGCGCAGAAAAAGAAGGGCCACAAAGGCCGTTAGCCGCAAGGCTGCGCTGAAGGCGAGGAAGAACGAGGTGGACGTCTCATCGGTGTCCACCGATCCAGCGGTACAGGGCGTCAAGATCGCTGCACTTGAGCATGCGATCAACCGCATAGTGCAGCTAACGCAGGCCAACCATGGTGAGATCGCAAAGGCATTTGCACTCACCGACGCGCATCTGTGGGTACTGCGGCAGATCTGCTGTGACATCGTGTCTGGCAAGGTCATCATGGTCGAGGGCACAGAGCCTGCCGTGAACCTCGGCGCCTACCACGACCTGTTCAATGCCAACCAGAAGCGGTTGGCTGAGGAAGCTGAGAAGAAGAAAGCGCCGAACGGCGCCGGCGTGAAGATCTCGAGTCCGCATGAGGACGAGCCCGAGGTTTTCGGAGGAGAAGCTCATGTCGCGAGTACGTAGAGGAACGCAGTCCCTAAAGGGCGGCAAAATCATGGTCAAGTCGAACTCCAACATGGGAGCCCGCAAGATTCGGTGCACAGGGTGCAACACCCTGATCGGGCCATCGCTCGATGGACAGGGCAAGCCGGTCTACAAGTGCGGCTGCGGAAGATCGTTCCGGTCTACATCTCTTTAGGCCGGATCATGACCCAGCTGCGCCACAGCTGGCCGATGATTTTGAAGCCGAGCTGGTGATACAGCCGCACGGCTACGATGTTGTCTTTTGCAGCGCACAAGATCACATCCATGTGGCTGCTGTTCATCGTGTCGAGAAGCATCTTGGTGCCAAGGCCTGAGCCTTGGTGCTCGGCTCTGACACCTACCCTGGTGATATCCAAGATGGACCAATCCCAGCGAGCCAATAGGTAGGCGATGAGTTCGGAACCATCGTAGATCACCACCCCTCCGCCGGCGTCTATCTCACGCGAGAGTGTGCGTTCGTTGAAACAGTTCCCTGGGAACAGCTCCATCTCGAGCTCAGCGATAGCCGGAACATCTTCTCTTGTAACGCTGCGCATGGGGTGGATACTACCAGAGCATTGTGTTACTTCATGCCTATGCCTGACACGAAAAACCGCATCAGCGTCAACATCGATCTTCAAGTCTCGGAGGGCGAGAAGCCTCTTACGCTTGAGCAGGCTGTGGATGCTGACATCCATGAGTTCGCGCGCTACTTCTGCCAGGAGTTGAACAATGATTCACTCACGAGGTCGGAGCGCAGCATTATCAAGACCTACCTTTGGTGGAAGGCTCATCAGGAGAATACCCGTGGCTAAAAAGAATGTGGTGGAGCTCGTTTGTGACCGCTGTGACCGCACCGAGCACGTGGGGCCGGAGAAGTACAACGAGCTGCCCGATTTCAAGGTGGTGTTTGGCCCCGAAGGTCCAGATGGCCAAGAGATCCAGATTCAGTTCGATGACCTTTGCTCGAGCTGCACCAAGACTGTGCGTAACCTCATCGAGCAAGCCGTCAAGAAGATCTCTTGGAAGCGTGGCAAGGGTGAGGAAGAACTCGAGGCTAAGAAAGGGGGAGCCGGCGAGTAGCCGTCTCCCCCTCCCCTCAACACCGCTCGACGAACGGATCACGCAAGAGGTCGTCTTCGCCTTCGATCCACGTGTCAGTCGGTTTGCTCTTGACGAAATGCTCAAGGAGCACCTTTAGACACGCATCTTCTGTGAAGATCTTGTTTCTGCCCATGTCCCGTTTCATGACCACCCGAAGCGGCTGGATCAGTTTGTGCTTGACCAGCAGCGCGTGGATTCGCTTGTTGTACACCGGGTTGAAGAAGCTGTCGCAGGTTCTGGGCACCGGGCAGTGGCCCAAGCACTTCCACCCATGAAAGCTGCAGTACGGATCATCCGGGCCCTGGGTTCCCAACTGGACGAACCAATGGGCCACTGCCGTAGGTGTCTTTCGCTCCCCGAGCCCTGCCTCGAACTCGGTTAGGAACTGCTGAAAGTTCAACGTACTCATCCTCAACGCTCCTTGTGATGGTTGTTTAGGCTGCCTCGCGCTTGGGTGTCAGGTCAATCAACCGGGTCTTGCTGCCGGTGCTGGTCAACCTGTACATGAACAGGTTTGGCTGCGTGGATCGTGGCAGTGTGGCCCTGAAGGCCGCGTTGGGGTGCAGCACCAGGAGGGCTTCCCCATTGATGTGCGCCACGACGCTCACGCCAGGCACGTGCTCCAGCCCGGGGTAGCCACGAGATACCTTCGCGTCCACCATGCTCTCGATTTTGTAACAGCCGCTGAACCGGGCTCGAGCGCCGTCGGGCGGTATCACGTGGACCAACGCTCGACGGTCGGTCTCACTTCCCGGCCTGCCGACCATCTGGCACTCGACGAGAGGATGCCCCTCGTCGTCCTTCTGCCCCGTCTCGACCTCCCGGAGGTCTGCATTCATGATGATGGGGAGCGGGAGCTGGCTGCCCTTGAGCTCGGGGAGCTCCAGAGTCTGGTGGTCAAGTTCCACCATCTTGTTGAACCATGCCACCTCACACGGGATTTGAATCCCGTCTTTGTCTGATCCAACGAGGATGCCGGGTACGGACATCCTCGAGTCCATCCCAATGCGAATACCTCGTACCGGCGCTTCGCCGATCTTCAGGGTGAAACAGTACATGTTGACCTCCCAGGTCGCAAAAAAACTAGTGACGGGAGATGGGGTTCCACCTCTCCACCACTCTTATCTCTGCGCACCTAGGAGGATTGCACTTAGCTGGCTAGAGCTACTGGCGCAGGGCCTCTAAGAACTGCAATCACAGCGCCCAACGCGTACTGAACGGCGTTGTCTGCCTGCTCGTTTCCCGTAGCGCTGATGCGCTGAAGGGTAGCCAAGGCACACTGCGCATCGTTCTCGGAGAAGATCTCTATGCCGCGAAGCGCCGCTGCTTCCTTGGTGCATCCAACGCGCAGGAGCTCAGTGTGGCAGGACTCTACCATCACAGCTGCGTCACTGAAGGTACTGGGTTCGTGGATTTGGGTTCGCATGACACCACTCCTGTGGAGTTATACTAGAACAGTAGGGCAGCCCAATAAGAAAGTCCAATAGTATTTGACAATACGATTGGAAGCTAGAAGAGAGGGCAGTAGCCCCTCTCGACAGGACCGGTTGTACCAGTCCTGTCACCTCAGCCCAACCACTTGCTCAATCCCTTCCAGGCGAGCATGAGCATGACACCCACGCCGAAGGTGGTGCCGCCGTAGATCAGGGCATTGGTGCCCGGACCGACGTCGCCGTCGACCTGTGACGTGTGTTTCGTTCCGCCCACTCCGGGCTTTTGAGTCTGTTGCTGTCCGTCCATCCTAGTCTTCTCCTGTTCAATGTGGTGTTGGTGCCCGTTGATGGGCTCAATCTTCTTATCCCGGATCCGTTCCGGGGTTTTCGTTTCATTGTGTCTCTTCGTCAACTCAGGCCGGAACAGCCCGGCCTTGTAGTAGGCATCTTGCAGAGCCTTACGGCTCATCTGATGCGTCAGTGGCTTTGATGGCCTCTGACTCCTCTGGTTCTTCTTATCTCCCTCCTGCTGTGGTTCCTGTTGCTCCGTCACTAGCCTCTCCTCCTTCGCGCGCTTGTTGTTCCCGGAGTAGCCCCCGCCTGTAGATGACTACCCGCTCATCGATGTCCATCTCTGTCTGCCAGGCAGCCAGTTCCTCGGGTGTGAGGACTAGCTGACT
>Ga0307377_10004738_pt1 | contig 14793 bp, 13 predicted proteins | sample TR3MG_FD_202535 | JGI IMG/M metagenome (GOLD analysis project Ga0307377, IMG submission 202535) | Soil microbial communities from Risofladan, Vaasa, Finland - TR-3 | ecosystem: Environmental > Terrestrial > Soil > Coastal area > Acid sulfate soil | place: Finland: Risofladan, Vaasa | collected... | reverse complement strand
CAATATTATAGCACCAAACTGTTAACAACCATCCAAAAACTATTTTTTATCTAAGAAGGCTGTTAATAACCCTTATAAATTTGTTAATAGTCTGTTAGTTTTTTATTTCTTCGTGCGTTGACCCTGGAAAAAGAAGGCTGAAAATTTGTTTTTTACAACTTTATCCCTACATTTGCGGCTGAAAATTGTAGCATAAAAACAGGGATAAAAAGAAGGGAAAAACAAAAAAGGGAATCGAACCCCATATTCCCTATTCTATGTTTCACCTTTGTTTCACCTTTGTTTCACCGGAGAGTTATATTTATTTTTATAATGTTGATTTATAATAACATAGCATCCGGCAGAGTATTCCCCTATGGACTACAAGTTTTTAAGTTTGAAAATAATTTATTTATAAGCATGGCAAACCATAAATCGGCAGAAAAGAGGATCAGGCAGATCGAAGTAAAAAAAGAGAGCAATAAGTATTATGCTAAAACAACACGTAATGCTCTTAAGACAATTCGTGCTACAACAAATAAGGAAGAAGCTGGAGTTCTGCTTCCTAAAATAACCTCTATGCTAGACAGGCTGGCAAAGAAGAATATCATACACAAGAAAAAGGCTTCAAACCTGAAGTCATCACTTGTTAAGCATGTAAACAGCTTATAATATTTTACAATCATATATCTGGAGGCTGTATCGCTAAGGTACGGCCTCTTTTATTTAACAACACGCGGCGCTCGACTCCCGGCACACGGATTACGACACTCAACGCTCGATTCAAGGTTCAAAGATCATACTAAATTAAATCCATTTTTTCCCTGTGTCGTGCAACCTGTGTCGTGCGTCCTGCATCGTGTGTCGTTCCTCTAACAGTTAATGCCCTTTTTCTTTTGCAAATTGCATTGTATTAATTAACTTGCATATGCATTTCAAATTTTTCGCTGCATGTCTCTTAAAATTACTGACTGGGCTATAGAAGACAGACCCAGGGAAAAGCTTATTCAGAAAGGTACTGCTAGTCTGAGCGATACCGAATTACTAGCCATCCTGATCAGCTCGGGAACAAAGGAGAAATCGGCTGTTGACCTCGGGCGTGAATTATTAGGTATTGTTAACAATAACCTTAATAGCCTGGGAAAACTAACAATATCCGACCTTAAGAAGATACACGGGATAGGTACTGCCAGGGCTGTAACTATTGCCGCAGCACTGGAACTGGGAAGAAGACGTAAACTCTCTGAAGGACCTGATGTGACTCAGATAAAATGTTCAAAAGATGTTGCCGATATTTTTCAGCCACTTCTCTCAGACCTGGCACATGAAGAGTTCTGGATTCTGTTCCTAAACCGGTCGAATAAAGTGATTAACAGGATGAAGCTGAGCCAGGGTGGTATCAGCGGTACAGTTACAGACGTGAGGATGGTTATGAAAAAAGCAATAGAATATCTCGCTTCTGGCATTATTGTCTGTCATAATCATCCATCGGGAAATCTTAACCCAAGTGAATCAGACAACAAGATAACCCAGAAGATAAAAGAGGCCGGGAACCTGATGGATATCCAGTTGCTCGATCACTTAATAATCTCTGACAAGGACTACTACAGTTTTGCTGACAATGGGTTACTGTGAAGAATAGTCTGATTGTCTGATTATTTGTACTTCATCACTTTGCTCTTATCCCCACATGATTCAAGAAGAGAAGAAATCGTCTTCTTGAAAACCGGATGCACATTCTCAGGGACTATTTCGCACAGTGGAACCAGCACAAACTTCCGCTCATGCATTAAAGGATGAGGGACTTTCAACATTTCCTTATCAATAACCTTATCTTCAAAAAGCAGCAAATCTATATCAATCAACCTTGATGTGTATTGCTTTTCACTCCTTACCCTTCCAAGCACATTCTCAATCATCAGTATCCTTTCTAACAACCCTGAAGGATCCAGCTTTGTTTCAACCTTTACTACTTTATTAAGAAATTCATTCTTAGTCTCAAAACCCCATGGCTCGGTTTGGTATACAGACGAAGATTTCACTACCGGACCAATTAATTTCTCAATCCTGGAAACTGCCTCTTCAAGATTCCTCTCCCTGTCTCCAAGGTTAGATCCGATACCTAGAAATACAATCTTCATAATCAATTCAATCTCTTACCAAAAGTATTAAATACATACGTACCTTTACAAATTCATTTTGTTTTTTATATATTTAAAATCCATTTCATAAAAGTGCTTAAAAGATGAAAAGCTTCCTTAAATACACTCTGGCAACCATTACCGGTATAATTATCGCCTCTATTCTCTTCTTTATAACAATGATTGCAAGTCTCAGTGCTCTTGTTGCATCAGGCGACAAACCTGTTTCAATAAGTGATAATTCTATCCTGGTTCTGAAAGCCGGCGTAACAATACCCGACAGAGGTAACCAGAACCCACTTGCTGGTGTTGATCTTTTTAATATGTCATTTACTCCTGCTCCCGGATTAAATGAAATTCTACATAACATAGAAAAGGCATCTGCCGACAAGAAGATTAAGGGCATTCTGATTGAAAACGGACTGCTCCCATCAGGTTGGGCAACAACAGGAGAGATCAGAAATGCTCTTGAAAAGTTCAGGAAGGATGGAAAATTTGTCATATCATATTCTGATTATGTGCTGACACAGCAGTGCTATTATTTATCGACTGCTGCCGATAAGATCTACGTTAATCCGGGATCGATGGTTGATTTTAAGGGATTAAGCAGCGAAGTAATGTTCTATAAAAAAGCGTTGGAGAAGATTGGAGTGGAAGTACAGGTAATTCGTCATGGTAAATTTAAAGGAGCTGTAGAACCATTTCTTCTGGATAAGTTAAGCAAGGAGAATAGAGCGCAGATAACAGATTATGCAGGTTCAATATGGAAACATGTTATTGAATCAATCTCTGAATCAAGGAATATCCCTGTTGCGCAGCTTAATCTGATTGCTGATAATTTGTCGGGAACCATCGCCGCCAATGCACTTGAGAATAAACTTGTCGACGGACTTATTTATCGCGATGCATTAATAGATACACTTAAATCCTTATCAGGGGTTACTGAAGATAAAAATATAAATATGGTTTCGATGACCAATTACAGCAAGGTGCCGAACCCAAACAAGAGGATTTCTATAAAAACCAGAATTTCTGTTATTTACGCATCAGGAACTATTGTTTCAGGCAAGGGTAACGAGAATAACATTGGAGGAAATTATTATGCTGATGTGATCAGGAAAGAGCGGCTTGACTCATCTGTAAAGGCAATTGTTTTAAGGGTTAACTCGCCGGGAGGTAACGCCATTGCTTCGGATATTATCTGGAGGGAACTTGACCTTGCTGCCAGAGTTAAACCGGTAGTGATATCTATGGGGAATTATGCTGCCTCAGGGGGATATTTTATTTCGGCTCCAGCTACAATAATTTATGCAAATCCGACAACTATATCAGGCTCAATTGGTGTGTTCGGTCTTATACCTAATGCAGGAAAACTATTAGAACAGAAACTCGGACTCTCTACTGAGACTGTCAATACTAATAGAAATTCAGATTTCCCATCGATTTACAGACCAATGAATATTTATGAGAAAGAGATTATGCAGATGAGTATTGAGAATGTATACAGCGATTTTGTAGATAAGGTAGCTTCAGGCAGGAAAATGACACAAGAATCGGTTGACAGCATTGGGCAGGGAAGGGTATGGAGTGGAACCAGTGCAAAGGAAATTGGTCTTGTAGATGAAATAGGAGGATTGGAAGTTGCTATTAAGGGTGCTGCTGACCTGGCTGGAGTTGATAATTATTCCATCAGGGAACTTCCTGTTCTTGTAGACCCGTATATGAAGCTCCTATCACAGCTTAGTGGCGAGATCAGGATGAATATTTTGAAAAAGGAGTTAGGAGAATCGGTTAAGTATTACAATATGGTTCAGGAGATCAAAGATTTGTCAGGGATACAGGCTCGACTCCCCTATTTTATTGATATCAGATAACATGTGGGTAATTCAAAAGTAGTAAAAGTATATAAAGTTGAAGAGGATGAGCTTCGGTTGCACTCAGCTTCTAGGTTGAAAAGGTTAAATCCTCTTTTCTTTAAGCAGTGATCAAAAGAAATATGGGAAACAGTAATAACATTATTCTATATCCTCTCTCTCTTTTATACGGCCTGATTACAGGCATAAGAAATTTTTTGTACAATACCGGGATACTTTCATCTGTGGAATTTCATCTTCCTGTGATATGTGTCGGTAATCTAACAGTAGGAGGAACAGGAAAAACTCCACATACGGAATACCTTATTAGCCTGCTACAGAGAGAGTTCATCGTAGCCACACTTAGCAGGGGTTATAAAAGAAAGACCTGCAACTTCAGGATTGCATCCCCAACATCTCATGTAAATGAAATTGGTGATGAACCCTTACAGATACTTCGAAAATTTCCTGATGTAATGGTGACAGTAGATAGAAACAGGGTTAATGGGGTGAATCGAATATTACAGAAAAATCAGGATACTGACGTGATAATACTGGATGACGGATTTCAACACAGAAGTATTACACCAGGATTCTCAATTCTTCTTTCTGATTTTGAAAGACTTATTGTCAGAGATCATTTAATGCCGTATGGAAATCTTAGAGAGAGCGTAGGAAATATGCGAAGAGCCGATATTATTCTGATAACCAAATCGCCTGAGAACATAACTCCTATTCAAAGAAGATTAATTGTTAAAGAAGTTGATAAAGCTCCTTATCAAAATCTCTATTTTACTTCACTTACATATTCTGCACCTTTGCCGGTATTTAACCACAGCGATAACGAAGAAGGTCAATTAGACATATCACAATTAATCGGTTGCGGCATTGTTCTGATAACAGGAATAGCAAATCCCCTTGCGCTTAAAGAGTATCTTCAGGAAACTGCCGGAGAAATAATTCATTTGTCTTTTCCCGATCATTATAACTTTAAAGAAAAAGATATTAATACTATATACTCATCCTATAAGGATCTAAAATCACCAATAAAGTATTTAATTACTACAGAAAAAGATGCTGTCAGGTTAAGGGAATTTACTAATATTGCAGAGCCGATCAGATCGGCATTATTTTATATTCCTGTTGGAATACAATTTTTAAATGATGACGGGGATGAGTTTAATAATCTGATAGTTGACTATGTTAGAAAAAATAAACGAAACAACCGGGTTTCTGAAATCTAAAGGGATCATTAATCCTGATGCCGGTATTATTCTTGGTACTGGTCTTGGCGGACTTACTGCAAAAATTCAAAACAGGATTGAGATAGATTATAAAGATATCCCTCACTTTCCTGTATCTACGGTTAAAGGACATGCCGGAAAACTGATTTTTGGCGATTTCGGCAAAAAGAAAATCGTGGCAATGAAGGGAAGATTTCATTATTATGAAGGATATGGTTCTGAGCAGGTTGCATTACCAATAAGGGTTTTAAAATATCTTGGAATAAAGTTTCTGTTTCTTTCTAATGCAGCAGGAGGAGTAAATCCTTCTTTTCAGATTGGTGATATTATGATAATTACTGATCATATTAACCTACTGCCAAATCCTTTGATTGGTCCTAACGATGAACGTATCGGGGCCAGGTTTCCTGACATGGGTGAAGCGTATGATAAATATCTTATTAAAAAGGCTTTACTTATTGCGCAAGAACATAATATCAGAATACATAAGGGTGTTTACCTGTCTACCAGTGGTCCAACTTTTGAAACACCTGCCGAGTATAAGTATTTCAGAATAGTCGGTGCCGATGCAGTTGGCATGTCTACTGTTCCCGAAGTTATTATTGCCCGTCACATGAATCTGCCATGTTTTGCAGTGAGCATCATCACTGATCTTGGCGTAGAAGGTAAAATAGAATATACAACACACGAATCGGTCCGGAAAGAAGCGGCCAAAACCGAATCCCGTATGACAACCATCATGACACAGATGATTTCGTCATTGTAGCAACTACCTTAAAACTGTACAGACCTTTTTCCACTGGTTAGTTTTGCCGGTATCATCATATAGGGTAATAAGAATTATATATATCCCGGTATTTACAGGAGATCCGTCATCTGCTGTTCCATCCCATACTAATGATGCTTCCACTCCTATAAACATGTTTCCGGCTATCTTCTTTACATATCTGCCCGACTCATCAAAAACTATTACAGAGACAACATTCCCATTTCCGGCCAGATTTAACCCGATTGTAAGAATGTCATCAATACCATCACTATCGGGAGTTATTTTTGATGATGAAAAAACTGCTTCATCATTTCGCGGGGCTACCTCGATGAACATTGAATTTGGAGCACCCGGTGTGCCCCATCCGGAACTCTCAGAGGCAGAATGCCAGTTAGCCGACACTTCAGATCTGTTTTGTGGCGCGGTTTTTTCCAGAGCAATGCCTTCATATCCAGCCAGAAGGGAATAGTGCATACCTTCGTTGTAGATAACCTCATCAATCTTGTCCAGTTCCCTGTTAAACAGGACAATATGTCCCTCATCATCAGACATTGAAGGTAGTGTTCGTGATTCAAAAAGATATTCAGGATTCGTTGAAAAGTATCTCTCAAATATTTTTTCTACATCAGTAGTTATAGCATAATATGAACCTGGCATTATACACCTCTTGTCCTCAGAGACAAGATATAGTTGCGAGGTGTCGCCCAATCCATCATTGATAGAAATAAGCTGTAGTCGCGATGCATCAATAATTTTTTCTGAACAGTTAAATAATTCTAAATAATCAGGATCTCCCGGTAACGGATTAAAAAGGAGCTCGTTAAAAAGCAGATCATTTTGTACAGCAGTTTCAGGTAACCCAAAAGGCATTGTGCCATGTTGAATGGTGTTTCCGGCAAAATCTTTTATATCTCCTGAAATATTTAATTCATATCGTTTACGCCTTAAAAGAGGTTCTCCCCTCTTTATGATGAATTCCCGAGAAAGAGGATCAGTTGAATAAAGTGAAATAATTGCTTGTCCGTCTATCTTTATGGAACTAATATCTTCAATAAGATTAAATACTGGTTCAGAAAACCTTACAGAAATATTTATACTGTCAACAGGAAACATATTCTGAACTCCGTAAAATGAGATATCAGGATTGATCTGAATTACAGAATTAATTGATCCGGGAGTACCTCCATTTCTGGATACTGACGCTTTCCAGTTCCCTTCATAATAAAAAGGATAAGCTATGTCCTCCATCTCGAGCGACCACCCACCAGCGGATTTTAGTTCATCTAAATACCAGTCAGAAGAATATTCCACACCATGAATCAGATTGTCCGAGCTGTCAGACAGGTAAAGTATCTTACCTCCATCTGTCAGGGAGGGAAATTGTTTTAATCCAATAACTTTCCCGTATTTCGCAAAAGATAATGTGTCTTTTGATAAACAGACTATAAGAATCTCCCGGGGTTGGATAATTGCCTTATTAATAATAAAATTCTGATCCTGTGATGTTAGGTTCCAGTTTTTCAGGTTAAATGAATATTCTGTTCTGTTTGTTAACTCAAGATACTCTTTCCCCGGGAGTGAGACCTCAGGTAAAGGATCGGCCATGATCTCAGATATAATCACATCACCAGGCTCAGCCCAAACAGGTGTAAATTTTACACTAATATTTTGATCGCAGTTGCCGGAGTTATCACACAAACTACTGATTGTCAGATTATTTATTTTCTTGTTATTAAAAATATGAGCAAACTGAACTCTAAAGAGCTGACCATTAATTTTAGTAACTGATAATGCACTATTATCCGGATCATCTAATGAGAAGTTATCAACTAATATGAATCCATCAGCCGGCGTTTCATTCAGAGTAATGTCAACTGAATTCCTCTCTGATACCAGACAACCTGTAACTGCAGGAGCTTCAATATCTTTATAGAAAATACCATCAATAACCAGATCATCAAACCAAAGAAGCTTGTCGCGGGTGGATGTATACTTGTAATAGATACCAAACCAGTCAGAATTAAATAACTCGTTGTCAGTCCATGAGCCCGATCCGACAAGATCGTCATTCATCCGGTAAACTGAAACGCTCCAGCTTCCTTGCATAGTTCTTTCAATTACAATTTTAGAGGTAGCAGCAACCCCAATAACTGTTTGCCAGTTAATATGAGTATTTACAACAGTGGTAACAACGCCATTTTTTACTTTCCAGAGACGAAGTGTATCATCATATCCGGTAAGGTTCACTCCCAGGGCAAATCCATTTGCTAAGCCATCTGGTGACATTTCTGCAGGTTCCGAATCGGACAACAAAAATAATGCCCAGTTATTTGATGATGAGGGATCATAACCATACCTGATAAAAAAAGACCATCTGGTAAGACCCTCTGACAAGTGAAGGTCTTTGATTGGGATACCAATCATGTCAGATCCTGCATCGCTATTATCATAAGAATGGTGTAATGAGAATCTACCTGAGATACAATCTGTAGTGTCAGAGATCCAGTGTCCTGCCGGACTTTGGACCCAGTTATTAATTTCTCCCGATTCAAAATTTTCGACTATCTGGCCAAATGCCATATATGGCATTAATAAAGCCAGGAAAATAACTTTTTTCATGCAGCAAGACGAATTGAAAAAAAAGCTAATTTTGACCTTTTTAAATGTCAAGGTAAATTTAATTAATTACTTATATTATTCCAAATTAATTTCTGATGAAAACAGCTGTAATAGGAGCTACAGGTATGGTTGGCCGGACCATGATGAAAGTACTGGAGGAGAGAAATTTCCCTGTGTCGCAATTGCTGCCTGCCGCTTCGGAGCGGTCGGTTGGTAAAGAGGTCATTTTTAAAGATAAGGCTGTTAAGGTTGTCAGTATTATGGAAGCTGTTAAAGCCAGACCAGAATTTGCAATATTCTCAGCAGGTGCATCAACGTCGAAGGAATGGGCTCCTGTTTTTGCAAAAAACGGGACCGTGGTGATAGACAATTCTTCATACTGGCGAATGGATACAAATATCCCCTTAATTGTACCTGAGATAAACAGCCATGTAATAAAAAAGGGCGACAGAATTATTGCTAATCCCAACTGTTCTACAATACAAATGGTAATGGCTCTGGCTCCACTTCATAGAAAATATAAAATTAAACGCCTTGTTGTTGCAACATACCAGTCGGTAACCGGTACTGGTGTTAAAGCTGTTGCTCAGATGGAGAATGAAAGGCTGGGAATAAAGGGAGAAATGGCTTATCCACACCCTATTGACAAAAACTGTTTTCCTCACGGAGGCTCATTTCAACCTGATGGCTATACTTCAGAGGAACAAAAATTGGTGGATGAAACCCGTAAAATTCTTGAAGATCAGACTATCCAGGTTACATCAACAGTAGTCAGGATACCTGTTGTTGGCGGTCATTCAGAAGCTGTAAATATTGAATTTGAAAATGATTTTGATATCGATGAGGTAAGATTACTTCTGAGTCAGTTCCCGGGAGTTGTTGTTTATGATATCCCTTCAGAAAACAAATATCCGATGCCAATCCTTGCTCACAACAGGGATGAGGTTTTTGTAGGAAGGATCAGGAGGGATTTATCAAAGGAAAAATGTCTTAATCTCTGGATTGTATCCGATAATATCAGGAAAGGTGCAGCAACGAATGCAGTTCAGATTGCAGAATATATGGCAGCTAACAAATTATATTAATACCTCTTGCCCCTTGGTCCCGCTTAAGCGGGACATCTCCCCTAAAGGGGAGCTAATACACAGGCATCTAGATAATTACATTTACCTCAGAGCATTTTACCCCCTTTAGGGGGAAGGCCGCACAGCGGCCAGGGGGCTTTAGGGATTTGGGTGAGACTCAAACAGGAACTCATTATAAGGATATCTCATAACATGAATCGTCCTTACTTCTTCATAGAGCAGTTTACGAAGTTCCTCAAGATTTTCTTTGGTTTTTGCTGATATGAATACTGTTTTATGGTTTTTGTCGGATGCCATCCAGCTCTTCTTAAGATCTGACAAAGAAAAGTTTTCCTGTAAAATAGGAGTAAGATCATATTCATCCTTAACGGTAAAAGAGAATACATCTATTTTATTAAATACAATTATTAAAGGTTTATCGAACGATTCAAGGTCCCTGAGTGTTTCATTAACAACCTTGATCTGCTCTTCAAACCCCGGATGAGAAATATCCACAATATGGATAAGCAGATCTGATTCTCTTACCTCATCGAGGGTTGATTTGAATGACTCTACCAGATCATGAGGAAGCTTTCGGATAAATCCTACAGTATCGGAAAGAAGAAACGGCAGATTGCTAATTACAACTTTACGAACAGTTGTGTCGAGGGTTGCAAAAAGCTTATTTTCAGCAAACAGATCCGATTTGCTTAGAAGATTCATGATTGTTGATTTACCGACATTAGTATACCCAACCAGTGCTACCCTGACCATTTTTCCACGGTTTTTCCGTTGTGTAGCCATCTGGGTATCGATCTTTTTCAGTTGAATTTTAAGCAGGGAGATCTTATCTCTTATAATCCTTCTGTCGGTTTCAATTTCAGTTTCTCCCGGGCCTCTCAATCCAATACCTCCACGTTGCCGTTCAAGGTGAGTCCACATGCCTGTAAGGCGGGGAAGCAGATACTGATATTGTGCCAGTTCCACTTGTGTTCTGGCATGAGATGTCCTTGCCCTATGGGCAAAAATATCGAGTATAAGATTTGTTCTGTCGAGTATCCGGCAGCCAAGTGACCTTTCAATATTCCTAATCTGGCTCGGTGACAATTCATCATCGAATATTGCAATATCAACACTATTCTCCTTAACGAAATTAGCGATCTCATTTATCTTACCTGAACCCACGAATGTCCGTGGATTAGGTACATCAAGTTTCTGGATAAATCTTTTAAGAGGCTCTGCTCCAGCTGTTTCAGTAAGGAAAGAGAGTTCCCCAAGGAAATCCTCAACTTCACGTTCTTCTTGTCCGGGATATGCTATTCCTACAAGGATTGCCCTTTCCCGGGTAATGCTGGTTTCAATCATTTACTGTTGTTAAAAGTGACATTCTTGATTGTTAATAATTTATAAATAGATGGAAGATAGAAGTCCAAAATCTGAAGTCTGAAGAATTTTTCCTCCCGACTTCCGACTCCCGCTATGCCAGCCATAGCATAACGCAGGGAAGCGAAGGCTGAACTTCCGACTATTGACTTAATTATGTTTGACTTCTATTCGAAACAATAGCTTTTTAGAAAATGAATCTCCGGTTATTCTGAATAGCGCCTCTAATAGCCATTTTTAGCGTTTCCGAACATCTTACTACCATTTCAATATCAGTTGGAAATGGTGCCGGATCTGTTTTGGTTCTTTCAAGTTGCTTAGCATTTAGAGCCTGAGTATCACCAAGGGTACGGGAGGAGATATGTTCAAAATTTGATTGGGCACCTATAGGGTCTTTCTTAAGTACTTTATTAGGAGTCATCTGAATCACTTCAACATCACCATCAATACGGCATGCTTTTGACTGTATCGTCTCAACGAGGGCACATTGGAGTGTCTTATACTTAGTAAGTTTAATATCATTACCGGAAGTATCTCTCATAACGTTACCCTTATTATCAAGAACATAAGTAAACCCGTCTTCAACATCTCTTTTAATTACAGAATCTCTCTGCACAGTCTGATCAGGGCTGACAGCAACATTTTTAATATTCACATTAACAAAATAATCATACTCAATATTATCATTCAGATTCTGGGTATGGTACTCCACCCACTCAGAGTTAAGAGTTGGAAGATCGAGTGCCAGAAGATCCTGCTCAAACTCTTTTGGGAACTTAATGATAGAGCTGTTCTGAATTGACACAAACACCCTGCTCATGCCCATATATTTTGCTTCCTGTATCTTATTGTCAATCCCATCATAGTCACCAACATACTCCTTGGCCCTTATGAACTCCATAAATGCCTGCCTGTAAGATTCTTTGATATTACTCTTCATCAGTTCATTGCCATGGGCAAAATAGAAATCTGCTGCTTTTCTTTTTGCATTAACCATTTCAGGCATGTAATCAACATATGGAAAATCGACCGATCGTCCGTTCATACTTAAAGGGGTTACTGTTCTAACGAGCGATTGTCTGTTGCTTAATGCTGAATAAACCATATATATCTCGTCCCAGTTATTGGGTCTCCCCTCCATTTTCAGGAAACGGACTCTTTCATTATCCCGATCATTTGCCACTTTATATGACTGATTGAGGATTTCGATCTGCTTAATATCTGTTGGGTCTTTCCGTAACTGTTTTACTGCTTTACCAATAGCAGCATCATAATTACCTTTCTGGAGTTGCTTTTTAGAAGAGCCGCAACCTGAAAGGATGATGGTCAAGATAAAAATAAAGGGTACAATTCTTTTCATAATTCAATTAATATATAATTATAATGCTAAAGGTAAGAAAAACATTGAAAACGCAAACATACATAACTCACTCTTTTGCTGGCAATTAAATTTTAAAACATAAAATTCAATGGGATTTGAAATCTTACTCTGACCGGTTGTCCTCTTTGCAGGCCAGGAGTCCACCTGGGCGATTCAGAGATAGCCTTCACTGCTTCATTATCCAACAAAGGATCAACTCCTTTTATAACTGTTACATTACTTACTGAACCATCTTTTTCAACGATGAATGTCAAAAATACTGTTCCTCTGATCTTATTATCGTAAGCCGCCTGAGGATAGTTTGTTCTTCTTCCGACCCATTTACGAAACTCACCTAAGCCACCCCCCTTAAATGAAGGCATTACCTCAACCATAACAAATGGGTTATCTGTCTGACCACCATCCTGTCCAAAAAAATCATTCCCAAAACCTGTACCTGCAACCTCAATCGGATCGGTTAATGATTGGGAAAGGATTTCATCATTTGTTGCCACAGTTTTTTCAAGAGGAAGAATACTATCTACTACTACAGGAGGAATATATTTCACAATCTCCTGAATACGTTTGGTCTCTGGCGGAGGTGGCGCAGGAAGAACTATAATCTCCTCTTTTGGAGGTTCAAGGTGTTCCATTCTAACCTGAACATACTGAAGACCACCACTTACAACCCTGTCGGGATTAGGAGCAAGAATAAATGGGAGTATTACAGCAGAGCTAAATAATAATGATGACACAATAATTCCGGCAATAACCACAGAATTATACCTCTTCCTCAGCTGATAGGCTCCATAATCTTTGTTTCGCAATTCAAAAAGCAAATCATCAAATTCGGGCATCTTTATTAAATTATCATCCATTTTTCCTGAAATATTAATCTGCTACTATAGCTAAAATAATAAGTGGATCACGGAAAGTATTACATCTGACTATCAAAAATCAATAATAATGCCATTCTTATTTCCTTTATGAGTAATTATCAAGAAAACAAGTATGGACTTTTAAATATCCGCCAAAAATACAAAATAGTGATCTTTTACCAAAACTATATAGAGATGGTTTTTGAGATGTTCTATTATTTTCAATTTTTTGTTACATTTGCGCTACTCAGCATGGGGGTTTAGCTCAGTTGGCTAGAGCGTGTGACTGGCAGTCACAAGGTCACCGGTTCGATTCCGGTAATCTCCACTTTAATAATCAGACAGTTATGAAATTTTAAAATGACTGCCTTTATTATTTGAATACACAAATGAATACACAAAAGGCGATTTAGGGAGAATTATGGTGTAAAGTTTGATATTCGCCACCGACCTCAATTTAAAATCCGATAGCGTTGATTATAAATGTTATCGGATTTTTTATTTGTGTTATTTCCCCACATGTTCCCCGCAATATCTAAAACTCAATGATTTATTACCTTTTAGAAATGGCTCCTAGGGGCAATCAGAATGTTTACTGATTAAGGACTCAAGAAAATTTACGTGTGTTTTAATGGAGAGGGACATACTTCATGAAACGGATCCCACCAAAGAATTTTCAAGACAGCTGCAACTCTAATTCCCCAAATTCTTTTCTTATTTGATAATCTTAATGACACTAGAGATTCAATGTCATATAGTTTAAGTTCGTCTAATCTTTTCTGAGCATCCTTGTTTATTTTTCCAATAGACACTTCATGATTATTATCTCCCAAGATTTCTGCCCATGTATTGGATTCAAAGTTTTTTATTTTTGATAAGACCTCCGTTTTTAATTCTGATTCTTCAATGTTATTCCAACCCCATCTTCCGTCCATATCAATCCGCGCAATTTGCCAAGATGGATGCTGAGTCTGGTAATTAATTACGTCCACTTTGTGGCGTGGAGTTTTACCTGACATGGGATTAAACTCCTGTTTAGGAGACTTTTGTTTGTTTTTCCCCATTGAATTAAAGTGAACTATAATACTCAGCTATTGAATCAAGCGGTATAACTTTATTACCTCTTTCCATTTCTCTCATTTCAGATCTGGAATTTTTCCAGGGATCTTCCAGATGACTTAAATCAATTAACCACTGGGCTGATTTATTCCCATAATAGTCCAAAACAGCATCTATTGTAGCCTTCTGAATTAAGGTCATTGTATCAGGATTGCCAATTTTCACCTCACTTATATTATAGTGACCTCGATGATAATTAAATAATTCACGAATAACTGGACCATTTGCCCATGCTTCAATATCCTTGTAATCGGTAAACAACAATGTACAATTTTCGGTAAATAGGAATGTACAGTTTTCGGTAACACTAATGTACAGTTTTCTTTCTTCTGGGGCATGCCCCAGAAGAAAGAAAAGTCAACTTTGCCGGGTTACTTAAAACCG
>Ga0307377_10004737_pt1 | contig 14794 bp, 9 predicted proteins | sample TR3MG_FD_202535 | JGI IMG/M metagenome (GOLD analysis project Ga0307377, IMG submission 202535) | Soil microbial communities from Risofladan, Vaasa, Finland - TR-3 | ecosystem: Environmental > Terrestrial > Soil > Coastal area > Acid sulfate soil | place: Finland: Risofladan, Vaasa | collected... | reverse complement strand
TTGAGTTTCACGTGGGATTCAAAGCGGATGGCCAACAAGAGGGTGCAGGCGACGCTTAACAGCGCGCCTGACCCTCGGCGTTATGCGATAAAAATGATACAATAACATCATGAAATGTATGCAATATTTCTCATTCGTGTGGCAACGGGCAGATAGAGCACTCATCAAAGAAGAGTGGATTAAGGGAACGATCAATAGCCCCATGATAACGGAGATTCAGTCTGACGGGAGGATACGGAAATGGGGCTATATAGAGGAAGTTGGGGAATATCTGAGAGTCATCCTTTTGAAGGATGGCGAAACTGTTCATAATGCCTTTTTTTGACAGAGGTTTTAAGGAGGGAGAAAAATGAAATAAGGTATTTTGCAGATACAGACACAGCGCTCATTGAGTTTTCAAACGAATCAGTAGCAGAAACGAAAGAAATATCGGAGAATCTTTATATTGATTTGGATGAAAAGGGTAATCTTGTAAGCATGACCATTGAGCATGCAAAAGACAAGGCGAGCATCTCAGAAATATCATATTTACAGATGGGAAAAAGCACTGCATAACCCGTTACTCGACAGGATGCAGCGAAACGTCCGCTACACCTGTGATCTTAATCTCAGTCCTTTATACCTATATTATTAAACCGGCAAGCAAACACTTGAATGACAAAGCGAAGGGTTCAGGATGACCATTATAATTGCCGGGTTAATAATATAAATATGTATCCAGTTATAAAACAGAGGAAAAGAGGGTTTAACAAATTCATTGAATTGCAAAGGGAGAGAATAGACCGGAAGTCCTTAGGCCAGAAATAGAGAGGGGATGAACCACATCCCCTCTCTCTGTATTTGTGTAGTTATTTACCAGTTATAGATTAAGGAAGTCTGGTAGCGAGTACCATGCTCGTCACCGGTTGCCCAATCTGTATTCAGATGGGCTGCTTCTATCCCAACTGAGATGTCCTTGAAGAGTTGTATAAACACATTACCGAAAGCGTACCGGCTCTGCTGGTAGAAATCACTGCCTACATCATTATTCTTAGGATCATCCAATCCATACCCTACGTTTAAGGTGATATCCTTGATAGGTTTTACACTCGCCTGGAGGAAGCCACCCCGTGTTAATATTGCATGCCCTTTTGCATTGAATGCTCCGGCATCACCGGACGCACCGCTATGATGGAAATACTCCAGACCAAGGCCCTGGCCCATGTAAGCTTCACCGGTCAACTCGACGAACATAATGGGCAGTTTCAACTCGAGCGCAGCAAGATAAGGGGTCACATCATTGTCCCCGGCTTCACCATTTCTGACTGCACCGTCAAGTGCAATATAGGCATTTTTGTCGGGATCAATGAGTTTGCCTGCATATGCAATTTTTCCACCTATCCAGGGCATATGGATTTGGGTGTTAACTTTCGATCCCGCATCATCATCACTCCATTTGCCGCGATAGGTGGTAACAAGCGCTTCAAATCCAGCTCCGAGTTTTTGCGTGAGTGTCACCTGTGGTACTCTGTTCCAGAGGTTACCATTGAACCCCATGATCGCAAAATCAACGGTTGACGGATTCAGCGCAGCAATCTGGTTCCAGTCCTGACCGACTCTGATTAATGTTCCCTCTTTTTGAAAATCCACATAAGCCAGACGGATTCTCAACTGTCCATTGCTTGATGGGTCAGAACCGTAAAAATCGGACTCAAAGCGGCCACTGGGTGTCCAACCATTCATGGATGGACCGGTGATTGCGATGCCCAACCTTGTATCACGGACATTGAACGTGGCTTTGTCCTCACCATTTGCATTCTTGGGAACATACGTAATATATTCTTCTTTCCCCATGTTGTTGGTGTCATAAATACCGTCAAACTTAAGCTTTCCATAGATCTTGATGTTGTATTTAGAACTTACCTTTACCTCCTGAGCTGCAGCCGGTGCTGCGGGCGCAACCTGCTTGCCCTGCATATCTTTGATCGAATTCTGCAGGGACTCGATCTGCTTCTTCTGCTCCTCTACCTGTTTCATCAGCTTTTCGAGCTGACCCTGCATATCGGTTGCCGTAGATTGAGCGAATACGGTACCTGACAGCAGAGAAATGAGAATACATGCCAGAAACCCTCGTACAAAAACCTTCATAAACCCCTCCTTATAGAAAAAGATTGTAATGCTGTGCGCTGATTTTATATTTCCTTTCGGAAAAATTCAATCTTTTTTTTTAAAACATTACAGTTCAAGAAGCACTTTTATGGAATCCTCATCAGAGGATACCTTTCTGAATCCCATTTTTTCAGCGCGGCAAAGCATCCTCTCATTCACCTGCAAAATCTCCATCCACATCTTCTTGATCCCAAATTCTTTCGCAATCTTTAAACAGTGCAGGCAGAGGGCTTTTCCGATACCTTGTCCCTGCCAGGGATCTCCCACCACAACAGCCATCTCTGCATTCTCCTGATCGGGTAGTTTGCTCATCCGCACCTCACCGATTATCCGGTCCAGTCCATTCTCCCTTATAATAGCCACAAAAGAGATCTCCCGGTCATAATCAACGTGACAGTACCTTGTCAGCTGTTCGTGGGTCATCTCAGACATCTTCCGGAAAAACCGCATCATAAGCGTCTGTTCAGAGGACGTCTTCAGCAATTTTTCCATGAGGGGTTCGTCTTCCGGACGAATAGGCCTGATGACGGCGGCAGGACCCTCTCTCAATTTGAAAACATCGATGTATTGATCGGGATAGGGGCAAATGGAAAGGTGGGGAGGACAGAAGTCCCCGCTGACAGGCACAAAACCTTCAAGGATGTCTGCCTCGAGCAGGATATTTGCATCCAGCACAAAGCTGTCTTCACTCGATACAAAGAAGGGATTGATATCGATCTCCTTGATATGCGGGAAATGGATGATCAGATGCGAGAACCGAACAAGGACTTCTTCAAGATACCGAAGGGTGCTTTCAAAATCCACCTGCCGGAGGAGATACCGGTAAATCTTTGTCTCATTCATCATACGTCGTGCCAATATCTGGTTAAGTGGCGGAAGGCCGACGGCATAATCCTCGACTGCCTCAAGAAGCGCCCCGCCGATACCGAAGACTATGACCGACCCGAACGTGGGGTCTTTCTTGGCGCCGATTACGAGTTCAAAGCCATTTTTTAATACCATCGGCTGAATGATAACCTGAGCCTTCGGATCTTTCGCCGACACTGCAAGCTCCTGGAGATGACTGAATGCTTCTCTTACCGAATTCTGGTCCCTGAGGTTTAAACAGACACCACCCAATTCTGTCTTGTGAAAGATTTTCCGGGAATCGATCTTCAACACAACAGGATACCCGATGAAATCGGCTATCTCGATCGCTTCTTCAGCACTTTGAACCACCTTCGTGGGAATAACCGGTATCCCGTATGAGAGGAGAATATCTTTCACCTCATTGAGATTCAGGAGAAGCCTTTTCTCTTCCGACGCCTTTCTGATAATCTCCTCGGCGCGGTACTCATCGGGTTCAAAGTCTTTGAGAATCACCTCGGGTGTCTCGAGGAGGAGACGGAGGTTATAATCGTACCGGTACATGTACATGAAGCTCTTTACCGATTGTTCTGTGGATACAAAAGTCGGTATCCCGTGACTGCTGAGAAATTCCCTTGCGGCAATCACCTGCTCTCCGCCCATCCAGATGGTGAAGACCGGTTTATAGGGATACGCTTTTGCCGCCTCAACTACTGTCTCTGCAATTTCCCTTGAGTTCGGCAAGTAAGATGGAGTATGGATAATGAGAACACCGTCGACATTCTTATCCTTAAGGCAACCTCTCAATGCGATATCATAATCCTTTGGAGATGCCTCGATGAACAGGTCGATGGGATTATGAATAAACGTAAGATAGGTGAAGTGTGTGCGGAGGGATTCCACAGTTTCTTTACTTAACACTGCCAATTCCCCGTTCAGTTTAAGCAGGGTGTCGACAGCTATGATGGCAGGGCCACCGGAATTCGTGATAATTGCCAGATGGTTACCCTTGGGACGGCGCTGTTTGGAGAGGGATTCAGCAAGATAGAAGAGATCAAGGGTTTCGTCCACCCTTATGGCTCCTGCCCTTTCAAAGGCTGCATCGTAAACCTTGTCTTCTCCTGCCAAGTATCCTGAGTGGGTGAGTGCGACATGGGCAGAGACGTCAAATTTCCCTGATTTGATTATCATGATCGGCTTGCTGGATGCAAAACTCCGGACAGCGGTTATGAAGTTACGTCCGTTCTTTATGGATTCTATGTAAAGAATAATAGCCCGTGTCTCCGGATCAACCCCAAGGAAGTCGATGAGGTCTGCGAGTTTGATATCAATTTTCGTTCCGACAGAAATGAAGTAGCTGAAACCAATGTTCTTGCTTGCCGCCCAGTCCAGAAGTGCGGATGAGAGGGTTGTGCTTTGCGCTATGAAAGCGATATTCCCCTTCGGAGGTATTTGAGGATAGATGCTTGCGTTGAGGTTGATACTCGGCTTGATAAATCCGAGTGAATCAGGCCCCAGAACTCTGAAACCGTATTTGTCAGAGGCCTCTTTGATTTTTGTCTGCAACGCCTGCGAATTTTCAACTCTGTTCTTAAAATCAAAACAGAGAATTATTACCCCTTTTACTCCCTTGATCCCGCATTCATCAAGCGCTTGCGGAATTTCTTGAGGAGGCACAGCAACTATGGCCAGATCTATTTCACGTTGAATGTCGGTTAGTTTGGGATATGCTTCTACCCCCTGGACTGCCTCGACGCGGGGGTTAACGGGGTATACAGAACCCTTGAAACCTTTCCCCAGGAGATTCTTGAATACCGAGTAGCCTATTGTGGTTTTGTCCTCGCATGCACCGATTACGGCGATTCTCCGGGGGTTAAAAAAAGAATCAAGGTATTTTACCGACACAAAATTCTCCTTACGCAGTTTATTTTACCCTGCTAAAAACAAAAAGGGTAGGTTTTTCCCTACCCTTTTTGAAACTTTAGAGGTAAGTCTTAAATTGCTTTTACTGTTTTCCCTTCAGGATTTCATTCACTACGGAAGGATCTGCAAGGGTTGATGTATCGCCGAGGTCTCCTGTATCACCCCGTGCTATTTTTCTGAGGATCCTCCTCATAATCTTACCGCTTCTCGTTTTTGGAAGGGAGGGAGTGAATTGAATCTTATCCGGAGATGCAATTGGTCCAATAACATGCCTGACGTGACCTACGAGTATCTTTTTCAGTTCAGGGGTTGGTTCATAACCCTCCTTGAGGGTTACATATACATAGATGCCTTCACCTTTGATCTCGTGTGGGTACCCAACTGTTGCAGCCTCTGCCACAGCTTCATGGCTTACGAGTGCAGATTCAATTTCAGCGGTGCCGATCCGGTGACCTGATACATTAATAACATCGTCTATCCTTCCCATCAGCCAGTAATCGTTGTCTTCATCATACCGCGCACCGTCGCCGGTAAAGTATTTCCCCGGGAATCTCGTAAAATAGACTTCTTTAATCCGCTTATTTTCCGGATCACCATATGTCCCCCGTAAAATACCAGGCCATGGTCTTTCTATACAGAGGTATCCTCCTTCATTGACTCCTGCCGGTGAACCATCTTCTTTTACAATTATCGGAACAACACCCGGGAATGGTTTACTTGCGGAACCCGGCTTTGTGGTCATTGCACCGGGCAAAGGTGTGATCAATATCCCACCCGTCTCTGTCTGCCACCAGGTGTCGACAATAGGAAGGGATGCTTTCCCTACATGGGTGTGATACCATATCCATGCTTCAGGATTTATTGGCTCTCCGACAGTCCCAAGTAATCTCAGTGAGGAAAGATCGTGTTTGTTAACCCAACCCTCACCCTCTCTCATGAGAGCCCTGATTACCGTGGGAGCTGTATATAATATGTTCACCTTATGCTTATCAACTATTTTCCAGAACCTGCCGGGGTCGGGGTAGGTGGGTATCCCTTCAAACATCAGGCTGGTAGCTCCATTACTTAAAGGGCCGTAGATGATGTAACTGTGACCTGTTACCCAACCGATGTCGGCAGTGCAGAAATGAATATCTTCAGGACGATAATCAAAAATCCATTTAAAGCTGATGTTCGTAAAGAGTAAATATCCGCCTACTGTGTGAAGAACCCCTTTCGGTTTTCCTGTAGAACCGGAAGTATAGAGGATAAACAGCGGGTCTTCCGCATCCATCTGTTCGGGTTCACAGTAGTCTGGAATCTCAGAGTCATTCATCTCATCGTGCCACCAGAAATCCCTCCGTGGCTCCATATCGACATTGCCCACCCTCTTAACCACAATCATTTTTTCTACGGTCGGGCATTCCTGGACTGCTTCATCTGCGTTTGATTTCAGGGGAACATATCTGCTACCTCTGACGCCTTTGTCGGCAGTAATAACGAGTTTTGACTTGCAGTCCTGAATCCTGTCCTTTAACGCCTGTGCACTGAAACCGCCAAAAACGATACTGTGAATTGCCCCGATACGTGCGCAGGCAAGCATCGATATTCCAAGTTCCGGTATCATGGGCAGATAGATTGTTACCCGGTCACCTTTTTGTACGCCATACTTTTTCAGGACGTTTGCGAATCTGTTTACTTCATAGTAAAGTTGCTGGTAGGTATATGTCTTATAGGTACCATCGTCAGCTTCCCATATGATGGCTGCCTTGTTCCTCGTGGGGGTTTTTATAAATCTGTCCAGGCAGTTATAGCAAGCGTTCAGTTTCCCTCCGATAAAATATTTGATATACGGTTTATGGAAGTCCCAATCGGATACCTTATCCCATTTCTTGTACCAGATCAGTTGCTTTTCCGCCATTTCTGCCCAGAAGCCATCAGGATCTTCAATTGACTTCTTATAGAGCTTTTCGTACTCTCCTATGTTTTTGATATGAGCCTTATCGCTGAATTCTTGAGAAGGTTGAAATGTTCTCTTTTCCGTTGACAGGACATCAATACTTTCTTTAGACATTCTCAGTAACTCCTCCTTCCTTTCTCCTGACAAGAGAGGACCTTTTAAAAGGTCCTCTCTTGTGAAACAGTTTTAAATCTCTCTTGGATAGCGTAAACTTGCAACCATATCTTGAACTGCCTTCGGAGGTTCTTTTGTTATTTTGGAGACCACATACGTGACGACGAAATTGATCAGCATCCCGATTGTTCCGATACCTTCAGGAGAAATTCCCCAGAGCCAGTACTGAGCCTTGTTCATATCAGGATTCACAAACTTAAAATATATGATGTAGGCGGCAGTAAAGACTATGCCGCTGATCATTCCCAATATGGCTCCTTCCTTTGTAGTCCTCTTCCAGAAAACTCCCATAATAATAACAGGGAAAAATGATGATGCTGCAAGTCCGAATGCAAAGGCAACGACCTGTGCAACGAATCCCGGAGGATGGATGCCGAAATAGCCGGCTACCATTACCGCAAATCCAGCGGCAATTCTTGCGTAGATCAGTTCTCCCTTCTCAGAAGTATTCGGCGCAATAACATTTTTTATCAGGTCGTGGGAGAAAGCAGACGCAATGACTAAGAGAAGTCCTGCCGCAGTTGACAGAGCCGCGGCAAGGCCTCCTGCAGCGACCAAAGCGACTACCCACGCAGGAAGTTTAGCTATTTCAGGGTTGGCCAGGACCATGATATCTCTATCGATGTAAAGTTCACTGGCACTTTTTTCATCAAGCGGTGTTGTGACCACTCTTTCACCATAAGGTCCAACTACGCCCGGTTCGAAAGCTATTTTACCCTTGAATGCTTCGCCCTTTGCATACTGAATCTTGCCGTCACCATTTTTATCTTTCCAGGCGACGAGACCTGTCTTTTCCCAGTTCTTGAACCAGCTTGGAGCTTCTGTGTAGGTTTTATTATTCAAGGTGTGAATCATATTGAGTCTCGCAAAGGAAGCAACTGCCGGTGCTGTAGTGTATAAAATAGCAATGAAGAGCAAAGCCCATCCTGCTGAAGCACGTGCGCCTTTGATGGTAGGTGTCGTAAAGAAGCGGATGATGATGTGGGGGAGGCCTGCTGTTCCCACCATGAGTGCAAAGGTGATCATAAACACATCGATCATGCTCTTTGAACCCCGCCCGGTATATGCGGGAAAGCCCAGGTCTTTCTGGACATCGTTGAGTTTATCGAGGAGATACCCCCCGCTCGTATTCAGGAGTTGCATGCCGTTTTCACTCAACGAACTGCCGTAGCCGAATTGGGGAATGGGGTTCCCGGTAAGCATTATTGATATGAAAATAGCCGGGATGAGGTACGCAGTTATTAAAACACAGTATTGGGCAACCTGCGTGTAGGTGATTCCTTTCATGCCTCCCAGAACGGCATAGAAAAAAACGATTCCCATGCCGATTAAAACACCGGTGTTAATAGGCACTTCGAGAAAACGGGAAAATACAACGCCGACACCGCGCATCTGTCCGGCAACATAGGTGAAAGAGACAAATATGGCACAGAGGACGGCGACAACGCGAGCGGTCTGTGAATAATACCGTTCACCGACGAACATCGGTACGGTATATTTCCCGTATTTTCTGAGATAGGGCGCCAGAAGCATGGCCAGCAGGACATATCCGCCTGTCCAGCCCATGAGGTACATGGCACCGTCCCTTCCAAGGAAGGATATCAATCCCGCCATTGAAATGAATGAGGCCGCAGACATCCAGTCTGCACCAGTAGCCATTCCGTTAAGTACCGGGTGAACCTGTTTTGCTGCAACATAGAACTCACCGGTTGTTCTTGCCCTAGACCATAGAGCTACTCCTATATATAAGGCAAATGATGCGCCAACGATTATCCACGTCCACGTAATAATATCCATACTCTTCTCCTTTCAATTGTTAAAATGGTAATCCGTATCTGCGTGCAGCGGATCACTCAGTCCTGCTTTCCTGCTTATTTTTCATGGACGTCATATTTTATATCGAGTGCATTCATCAACTTAACATATACTGCGATGAGTATGACAAATGTTACCTCTGACCCCTGGTTTGCAAACCAGAAACCGAGTGGAAATCCGAAAAATTTGATGTTATCGAGCTGGTCAGCCAGCATGATGCCGCACAGAAATGATACGGCAAACCAAATGGAAAGAAGGATCACAATATAGATCAGATTCTGTTTCCAGTAAGCTTCATACGTATCTTTGACTGCCATAATAATCACCTCCGAAAAAGATCAGTATCCCCAAAGAGGACACTTTTTCCCGTTTTCTCCTATCCTACCACCTCCTTTTCCCTATTCTTTCTTGCGAGGCTTCCCAATTCTCAGGAGGTCCTCGATAGTGTTGATATTGAAGCTGTGAAGGTTTGCGATGAGCCGTTGAAGCAGCTGCGCTGTGATAAAGGCATCATTCAGGGCATTGTGTGCGTCAAAGACCGGTATGGAATATTTCTGCGCAAGGGTCATTAAATCAACATTTTCCTTAATGCCACCGTGGAAGGCACAGATATTTTCTTCCCGTTTTCTCAACCACTGATAGAGCAGGCATGTGTCAACGGAAGGATTCTGGAGGGTCAACCCGAACAGCCGTGTCATCTCTTTATTGAGAAAGGCGAGGTCAATGGATACAAAATGACCTACAACAATCCCGTTTCCGCAAAAATCGAGAAACTCCGGCATGAGCACGTCTATCGTCGGGCACACGGAAGCCTCGGAAGGAGTAATGCCATGAATTACAACACTCTGTTTTGTCAGCAGGGATCTTGGTTCAACAACTCTGTAATATGGATTACCGATATCAATTCTTGTTCCGAATACTTTCAGTGCCCCGATGGAAACAATTGAATCTTTCTTGGGATTCAGACCGGTAAGCTCTGTATCAAATACGACGTAGACCGCTTCACGGGGGTCGACATCTCTCCTGATATGCTCGATAACTGACAGATGCTTCAGGACAGAAGGGGGTAAATCCTGTTTCTTCACCGCCCCTTGAAAGAATTTTTTCCTGTAACCTGTAAAGAGTTTGCTCATTATAAGATTGATCCTGTCCCGGGATTATACTTTTTATTAATCATGTCCTGTATTTTCAAGATCACTTGACAGGATTCCTTGAATACCTTCTGTTCAAAATTGCTCAAGGCTTTCGGGTTAATAAAGTTATCCGGTTCTTGTCCCTGTTGTATCTGTTCATGCTGATGACGGATTTTAAGCATGGTAAGAAACTCAAAAGCATACTCCAGTTCCTCACCGAATTCCCCAACAATCGCATGTATTGCTTTCAACGCATGGAGTCTGTCGAGTGTAGATGTCTCAGGGATATAGGTTTCGAGACTGAAAAGGCGCACGATATTGACGAGAGGAGCGAGACAGGTGAATTTAAGGTTAAGCTTGTTTTTATGTTTCCCGGTTTTTTCCACAATAAAACCCTTGAACAAACCTATGGGTGGACGTAGATTTATCGTAAGCTGGGCCATCAGTTTCAGGAACATATCCTGATTTTTCAACCTGGTCTGAAGGTGTTCCCTGAGATGCTCTGCAAGGGTAAAATCACCATATGCCGGTCTGAAGTCAAAAAGGATGCAGGAGGCGAGTACCGCGTCGGGTGTCGGCGTAAATATCCATTGAGAAAAGTAATCCTTCCATATGTTTAGCGGCTGTCGCCATATTGGATTCGATGCCATATAATTCCCATGACATAAGGGAAAACCGCATTGCAGCAATGCATCCCTTACAAACTCTGAAAATTTTTGAAAATACTCCTTTGCAGCTTCTTTTTGCTCTGCTGTGGCTGGATCAGTGTAAATGATGGCGTTGTCCTGGTCTGTTCTATATGTCTGTTCTTTTCTTCCTTCACTGCCGAATACAATCCAACAATACGGAACTGGAGGCTGTCCGAATTCTTTTTCTGAAATTGCAAGAATTTTTTTAAGAAGCCTGTCGTTGATTTCTGTGATGATACCGGTGATGTTGCTCGATTTTGCGCCTTCCTTTAAGAGGAGAGCAATAATCCTATTGATATTCCCGGACTCAGGGATAAGCCCCTCTATGGTATTCTGCGCTTCAATGTCCCTGACAACAGATAATGGGGATGTGCCCTGTAGGATCAGGATGTCGTGATTGGTCAGGATACCTCTCAGAAATCCTTTTTCCATCACGACCATATGGTGGATATTATTTTTAATCATTTTCATTGCTGCTTCGAAACAGAAATCTGAGGTATCAACCCGTATGAGTGGACTGGTCATGATATTACGTATCGGTTCTGTTACATTCCTGCCGGCAGCTACGACTTTTTCCCTCAGGTCTCTGTCAGTAACGATTCCGAATGGCTGTTTTTCACCGTTCACGATAATCAGGGAACTGATCTTATTCTTCGCCATAATCCTCGCAGATTCCTGTATTGTTGTAAACTCCTCTACCGTTATAACGTCTTTCAGCCCGATATCCCGCACAAGAGTCTTGAATAAAATGCTGTCAGTGGATCCAAAAAGAAGGGATGTATTCTGTTTTTCACTGAATGTTTTGTCGATATACTTTGCAAGATGGGATTTCAGGAAATATTCAGTAAAAATTGAGCTTGTCTCGATAAGGTTCGTTACCGTTTCTTTATTCAGGAGGTAACAGACAGTGTCCTCTGTGGCAACAATATTGGCTTTTGCTTTATCCCTACCAATAAGAGAAAGAAAACCAAAGGTATCCCCTTCGCTCCGAAAGTCAATAATCATTTCCTCCCCGGTTTCAGTTGTCCTATATACTTTTACCCCGCCTTTTCTTATTACGCGAAGGTATTCACTCGGTTGTCCATCCTGCCTGAGAATAAGGGTATCCTTTGGATAGACAGCCTTTTTTACGCTTTTGCTCACACGCTTGAGGAGAGTTTCATCAAGAAACTGAAAAGGGGGTATTTTCTTTAGAAAATTAATGGAGTCTTCAGCAACCAAGGTTTAAGTGCACTTCCTTTCCATGAATCGTTATGATAAAAAAAAAATGTATTAAAAAAGATAGTCTGCAAACTACTCATTAAATTACTCATTCCGCATGATTTTATATTGTTCAATGATGAGGTCCTGAATCTTCGCTATCAGTTGAAAAGTTTCTTTCGCTATCCTTTTCTCAAGATTACTCAGTTTATTTGAATGGATGAAATTGTTGATATCCTGCCCTTCTTTCAACTGTTCAAACTGGTTTTGAATGCTTAATAACATAATGAATTCGAAGGAGTGTAAAAGCTCATCCGCATATTCTTTCACGATAGGATGGTTATCTTTCAGGGCATTGATTCTCTCGACTGTTGAGGTTTCCCGTAAGCCGTTTTCCAATGCAAAAAGACGAATACTATCAATCAGAGGAGCGAGTCCCTTTATTTTGAGATTCAGTTGGTCTTTGTATTCGCCGCCCTTTTCGACCACAAAATTCTTCAGAAAGCCGATGGGGGGCACACTCTTTATAGCAATGGTTGCAATATAGCCGAGGAAGACTTTGTTATCTTTGAGCATGGAGATTGCGTGATCTTTGAGCCATTCAAGAAGCCGTGTTTCACCATGGACTGCCCTGAAGTCGAAAAAGGTGACTGAATTCAATACTGCTTCGGAAGTCGGAACAGAGATCCAGTTTGTGAAATATTTTCTCCACACATGGAGTGGCTGGCGCCACATGGGGTTTGTTGCCATAAAATCTGCCGAGGATAACGGGAACCCGCATTTGGCTAAACCATCCCTGACAAACAGAGTGAAATCCCTGAAATATTTTTTTGCTGCTTCCTCCATTTCAGGATCTGTCGGATCATGATAAATGAGTGCGTTATCCTGCTCGGTTTTAAAAATCTGTTCCTTACGGCCCTCGCTCCCCAATACAATCCAACAGTAAGGAACTGGTGGTTCTCCAAAGCGCTCTTCTGCGATCATGAGTATCTTTCTTATAAGCCTGTCGTTTATTTCACTGATGATGCGGGTAATGCTGCTCGCTTTCGCACCTTGACTGAGTAATAACCCGACCATATCATTAATTTTCTTAGAAACAGGAACCAGCGTGGCTATAACATTCTGGCTTTCGATATCCTTGACAATCGATAAGGGGGAAGTGCCTTGAATCATCATAAGGTCATGGTTTGTCAGGATTCCTTTTAACTTTCCATCCTTCATGATGAGCAGATGATGTACGTTGTGTGTGACCATCTTCAGGATTGCTTCAAAACAGTACTCCTTCACGTCTGCTCGGACACGAGGGATGCTCATGATGTCTTTTACTGGACTTTTGCAGTCTCTCCCTTTTGAAACAACCTTATCCCTGAGATCTCTGTCTGTGATAATCCCGGAAGGCATGTCCTGGGCATCAACGAGGATAAGAGCGCTGATACTGTAATTAGACATGATTTCGGCAGCTTCCTGGATGGTAATATTTTCTGATGCCTTTATCACATCCTTCGATCCTATCTCTCCCACGCTCATGGTAAAGAGGATTTTATCGCCCCCTCCATAGAATAAATTCTTGTTCTGTATTTCCTTAAATGTTCTGTCGAGATATTTTGTGAGGAAGGATTTATGAAAGAATTCCGTGACGGAGGGGTTTGTATAGAGAAGATTCTGAATCACTTCCCGTTTTATGAGGTAGCAGATTGTATCATCGATAGCTGTAACGGTAGCACGTGCATTGTCCCCGCCGAATATCAGTAAATATCCGATTAAATCACCTTCCCCCCTGTAATCAACGAACACCTCATCGGTTTCATTCTTTATGAAGACTTTTACTTCTCCTTTCTTGATAATATGGAGATACTCGGAAGCCGGACCTCCCTGATACTGGATGGTTGCTCCTTTCGGATAAAAATCCATGGAAATGCCACTGGTAATATTTTTAAGGCTCGCTTCATCAAAGAACTGGAAGGGGGGAATTTTTCTGAGGAATTCAATAACTTCTTCGATGATCATCCGGATTTTTCCTTAAGGCACACACGTTTTCGGGCGGGATAGGGTGTGGTGGTATAGATTCTATGACAAATATTTTTGGATTGCATGGAAAACCAAATTCAGTATAAAAGAGCCTCAGTATTGGGAAAGGAGAGACGTGTTCCTTACCTTCTGCCAATACACGAGGCTTTATTGGAGGCCAGTATAACAAAAATAAAAAAATAAATGCAAATATTTCTTTTATGCGAATGCATTGCAAGGATTACGCAAAATCGATAGAATATCAGCAAGTATTAGAACCTATCTCAAAATATGCAATTTCGCGAAGAATCCGTCACTCCCGCGAAAGCGGGGGTCCATTTAAGGGCTTGAATAAACATGGATTCCCGCCTGCGCGGGAATGACGAGCTGGTGCATACAGATGATGAAAAAGAATTTTGAGATAGGTTCTAGTCATGATGCAGTTATACTTTAGATAAATCCTACATGAGGAGGTAAGGATATGCCAACTATTAAGAGAATCGGCGTTATTACGAGCGGAGGAGATTGCGGAGGTCTGAATGCGGTCATTAAAGGAGTAGCGAGAGAGGCATATGCTTTAGGGATTGAATCAGTTGTTATCCCCCATGGCTATGCAGGTCTTTATAACCTGATCAATATGGATGATGTTGTATTGCTCAATGCAGAGAGGGTGAGCAAAATAGAAGCTTCCCTGGCAGGCTCTGAGGCAGGGCATTCACGGGTAAAAATAAGCAAGATCGCAGATCCGCATAAATATGAACGGATAAAGGATGGGCTGAAAAAATTTGGGATTGATGCCCTTGTGATAAGCGGTGGTGATGATACCGGAAGTGTTGTAGTAGACCTTTCATCCAAGGGTATTCCTTGTGTCCATGTCCCGAAGACGATGGATCTTGACCTTCAGTCCTACAGCGTGGGCA
>Ga0307377_10004736_pt1 | contig 14795 bp, 15 predicted proteins | sample TR3MG_FD_202535 | JGI IMG/M metagenome (GOLD analysis project Ga0307377, IMG submission 202535) | Soil microbial communities from Risofladan, Vaasa, Finland - TR-3 | ecosystem: Environmental > Terrestrial > Soil > Coastal area > Acid sulfate soil | place: Finland: Risofladan, Vaasa | collected... | reverse complement strand
GTCGAATGACTGACAAAGGGGTAAAATATTGAAAATTCGTTTTTCAGTTTTTTAACTGAAATAAAGTTGACGAAATACTCCTTGGCTCTGCCACGGAGATAGTCAACTTTAAGAATTTTCTTTATTATATGGAAGGGCTCCAATGCACACTTTTAGCCGTACATCTAACAACCCAAACCTTTTTGATCTTATGGATGAAAATACTCTATGGGTTAATCCGAAGGTTGCCAAAGAGTGGTACTTTAAAAATGAACAGGAAATATATCTGATGAACCAGGATGGTGTAAAAAGTGAATTCCCAATAAAAGTAAGGATCACTGAAAGGATAAGATGGGATTCAGTTTATATGGTGCATGGCTTTGGACATAATAACAAAAATCTTAGTCGCACACATGGTCGTGGAGCCAGTGATACAAAATTGATCACTAATGTTATGCAAGATCCAATTATGGGAGGAACCGGGATGCGTGGCAACTTTGTTACATTTATATCTAGCCTGGACGAAACGGAGGTGGTATCATGAGATATGCAATGGCGGTTGATACAAAAAAATGTGTCGGATGCAGTGATTGTGTAGTTGCATGTCAGACAGAAAATAATGTGCCAATTGCGTAAGATGTTGTCCGACAGGTGCGAGTCATATTGTTGATGGTGGAATAGTATTGGTAAAACAGAGCGAATGTATAGGCTGTGGAGCATGTATGGCTTCTTGTCCTTATGATGCGCACTATCCCCATCCGTCTGGTTATGTAGATAAATGTACATTCTGTATTCACAGGATTAAAAAAGGTATGGCTCCGGCATGTGTGGAAGTTTGTCCTACAAAATGTCTCTATTTTGGTGACATGGATGATCCAAACAGTGATGTTTCAATTGTACTGAAAAAGAGAAAATTTAAAACTCTTATCCCTGAAGCGGGCACTAATCCACAACTTTATTTTCTGATATAAAGTATTAACAACCAATAAGATATGAAGGAAGAAATTTTTGTCAGCGGGAGGATGAATCAACTAATTGATCCGCATTTGCATATATGGCACTGGCAGATCTCTCTATATCTCTTCCTGGGTGGAATGGCTGCAGGAATCCTTGCAATTGCAGCTCTTTATTTCATCAGAGGCAAGGAGAAAGATTACATTACAGCTGTCCGGATTACACCTTTTCTGGCCCCTGTTCTTCTCGTTCTGGGATTAATAGCATTGTTTATAGATCTGCGTCATAAACTATTTTTCTGGCAGCTTTACACAAATATTAAATTGCAGTCTCCAATGTCATGGGGGGCATGGACGCTTATGGTTATAACGCCTGTTTCATTTATCTGGAGCGCTCTTCATATAAAAAATATTTTTCCAAAATGGGATTGGAAATTTCAATGGCTTTATGATATTGAAACATTTTTCAACCGGTATAAAAAGGTTTTAGCCTGGATAATGCTCATCTATGCAATAATTCCAGGTATCTATACAGGGATCTTATTGTCGGCTTTTAATGCCCGTCCACTCTGGAATACTTCTATCCTTGGACCTCTTTTCCTATCTTCAGGATTATCTGCCGGAGCTGCTGCAACTCTCTTATTATCTAAAAATAAGGCTGAACGTAAGCAGTTTGCAAGGATTGATCTGGTTTTGATAGGAATAGAATTATTCCTTATAATACATATGTTCATGGGATTTCTTGCAAGTACTCAGGTTCAGATTGAAGCAGCAAATTTATTCCTTGGAGGCCCTTATACTATGTCATTCTGGATATTTGTTGTTATTTTGGGTATGGTTTTACCAGCTATACTTGAAATAATGGAGCTTGGGAAATTTCATATACCGGCAGTGATATCGCCTGTTGTGTAACCTCCATTGAGGTACGTTGTTAAAAAGTCACCAAGTGGTTGGGGCCCATCAGTTATACTTGCAAACCGATCATTCTCAAATGGTGATACATATTATAAAAATAGATTTATATCGAACGAATTTTTGGTCATATAGAAACCTCCGCTTGCTATTATAACAGGATTTTCATCATTTGATATCATATCTCCGGCCTCTTTCATTAATGATCTCATTAATGTAAAATTCAGAAAGGGTTCCATAAAACCAAAAAGCTTTGGAGTGATAATTTCCAGTTCAAGACCTGACTGATTCTGATCCCGGTTAATATATAGTTCCCTTCTTATACCTGTAATTGTATCCAGGTAGGTATCACCACTTAGTGTAATAGCATTTTTTTGCAGTACCCCAAAGGCAGTTATGACAATTTTTCCCGACTTGCCAAAAGTTCGCATTATACCAATATCTGCTTTATATCTGGTTTCATTCAATGGTTCTGATAGTTCTGTGTTTAGAGACCCGTTAATGGGTTTTATTTGTCCGGCCGCGGAATTGATAAATAATGACAGAAAATTATTTACACGATATGAAGCACCCAGACTGCTTTGTACTATTGAGGGTTCCCATTGATCTTTCACTGGAGTAATATTTTTAAACTTACTTCCATCTCCCTCAATATTAAATGCACCATAGTCATTCAGATATGTTTTGGTCCATCGTATACCGGCATCCAGCGTGACGGGTCCTATTCGTTGTTCATCAACAAGGACACCTGAGACGGTCTCCGTGTCACAGCGTTTGCCTGTATAGAATCTTTTTCCGTTAGGTGCAATCCAGTGGTTATATATTCCTCCAAAACGTAATATATTAAGGCTGCTTATTGATAAAGACTGAATAAAGTTGACTCCCCACTCTGAGTCATTTGTGTTTGTAGATGTTTCTTTGACCTCTCTTCTTTTGCATGTTTCCCTGCTGGTCCATCATTTTTGTTATATCCGATTCCTGCAGAATATGAGAATTGTCCAATTTTATTGCCATTTGAAAGATGGGTATGGAGACTGTTGTATGAACCATATTCCAGTTCAAGATTTGTTTCAGAGCTGGTATATTCACGCGTCTTGATATTAATAAGACCTGCCATACCGGATAGCCCGGTTAAGAGTGCTGCACTTGATCTGATTATCTCAATCTCTTCAATATCTGATGTTGAAAAGAAGTATGGTAGTTCTACAAATTCCTTCTGCCAGACACCATTGATTGCATAATCGGGATAAGGATATTTCTGTCCCCTGACAGAAAAAAACTGTTTCACCTGCCTTCCCCTTGATTCAATCAAAGCTCCCGGGATATATTTTAATGCCTCAACAACATTAAGTGCTCCCTGTTTTCTGATTTCTTCATTTTTCAATATACTTATTGACGGTAGCAGAGAGTTTGGTTCTGTGTATGGTCTGGCCATAAGATTTCGGGTTTCCTTTCTTGCTCTGATAATCACGGAATCTATTTCATATGTTTTTGGAGATGATTGGCGATTATTAAATTCTTGTGCTGTTGTAATACCAGAAAGGGTAAGCAATGAAGCCATGAAAGCTGATATAGCCAGGACTTTTATTGATATAATGATACTATTATGATATATGTTATTTTTTAAAAAGGACATAATGAAATTTTGTTATTTTGATTTTGAATCACAAAAATAACTCTCTTTTACTAACTCAAACTAATTTTACTTAAATAAAATACCATAATTCAATTATGTTATTTTTTTATTGATATTTTTGATCAGTTTAAAAATAATCTTATTAATTATTGATCTGCGATTATAAAATCAACCCATTTACTTTTTATATAATGATTCAAAGACTCTTCTTAATTTTTTTTATATGTTTTCTATCGCTGGTGACAAAGGGACAATATTATGACTGGCCGATGTGGCGCTTCAACTATAACCGTTCTGCTTCAACACCAGAACAACTTGCTGATAAGCTATATCTTCAATGGCAGATAAAGTACTCTCCCAGAACACCTGTTTGGGATGATCCTCTCAATCAGAATCTTATGCAGTTCGACAGGATATTTGAGCCTATTGTTGCTGACAATAAAATTTTTCTTGGTTTTAATGATCAGGATAAAGTGATTGCTCTGGATATAAATTCCGGAAAGGAATTGTGGCACTATTACGCTGATGGCCCGGTACGATTGCCTTTAGCTTCAAATAAGGGGAATATCTATTTTACAAGTGATGATGGCTATTGCTATTGCCTCAATGCAGATAATGGTTCTCTTGTATGGAAACTATCATTGGCTCCCGCATCGAATAAACTACTTGGTAATAAACGGCTAATATCAATGTGGCCGGCCAGAGGAGGTATTGTTATTAAAGATAATATTATTTATACCGCTGCAAGTATCTTTCCTATGATGGGAACCTTTATTTATGCGATAAATGCAGATACAGGAGAAATTATCTGGAAAAATGAAGGAACAGGAAGTAACTATATACTGCAACCTCACAGATCACCCGCATTCGCAGATGTGGCGCCTCAGGGTGCTTTTACAATAAGTGGTGATAGGTTGCTGGTTGCCGGAGGACGATCGGTTCCTGCTGCCTTCGATCTGCTTACAGGAGAAGAACTATATTATATGCTTGCTGCAAGTGGGAAAACAGGAGGTGCTTTTACTTGTAGTAATGACGAAGTCTTTTTCAATCATCATAGAGACCGAATGACATATATGTATGATTCTGGAACAGGTGATATAATTAAAAAAGATGCAGGCGATTATCCTGTGGTTGATAAATCGGGTGTCTACTTTTCAGGAAATAAAATAGTCGCATCACATTTGAATGATACAAATAGTCTTGAAACTATGTGGGAATCAGATGTTTCAGCAACCAATGACCTGATAAAGGCTGGAGATTGTCTTTATGCTGCCGATAGTACAGGTATTACTGCTATAAAAATTAAGAATAATAACCCGGAAAAAATCTGGAATTATGTAACAGATAAATCTATTGAAAGATTGGTGGCTTCCAATGGAAAGCTTATTGCTGTTTCAGTTGATGGTGATATATTGGTATTCGGTGATAAACCTGTTTCAAATATTCTCAATGTTGATAATTCCAATCCTGTTGTCAGAGGCAAATCTTCATTAGCCGATGAGATTATTAGATCCACCGGAATCTCTTCGGGTTATGGAGTCGTTTTTGGGACAAAAGATATTGAATTGTTAAAAAGTCTGGTCTCAGGTACTACGCTCAAATTAGTAGCTTTTGAAAGGGATCCTTCAAGAATTAACTTTTTACGGGAATATTTTGATCAATTAGATGTTAAAGCCGACCGGTTGAGTTTTCTTGATTTTGATGAAAACATTTCGTTTTTACCAAAGTATTTTTCTTCACTCACAATTATAGATGACCCTATATATCTCAATGATAATGACAGAGATATCCTGAAAGCTATTTATGAATCAACCCGTCCGTACGACGGCAGGATTTGGATAAATGTTGCCGGCAGGACTCAAAAATCATTGATAAAAACACTATCTGAACTTGATTTGTATGGAGCAGATATCACTATTGAGAAAAAGTATGCTATGATTTCCAAAACCGGACCACTAAAAGGAGCTGCTGACTGGACACATAACTACGGAAATATAGCCAATACTGTCAAGTCAGACGATGAGATGGTAAAAGTTCCTCTTGGAATTTTATGGTTTGGAGGTAATTCAAATATGGATGTATTGCCACGGCATGGTCATGGACCTTCTGAGCAGGTGATCGATGGACGACTTTTAATTCAGGGAATAAACAGTATAAGTGCAAGGGATGTTTATACGGGCAGACTGATATGGAAAAAGGAGTTTGAGAACCTAAAGGAAGATACATGGTTGGTTTACTATGATGAGACATATGATGAGCTTAATCCTCTGGATACTAAGTATAACCAGGTACATTTGCCAGGGGCAAACGCCAGAGGGACAAATTTTATAGCCACTAAAGAATATGTATATACAATCGAAGGAACAAACTGTCATCTATTAGATATTAAGACCGGGGAGCTGATTAAGACAATATCAACCGGAGATCAGAATACTCAGGAACTTGGTTATATAGGGGTTTATGATAATTTATTGATTTTGGGAAACAATTTCACGGAGTACCCCACAATAACAATTGAAGGAGATAAACCAGAAAGAGAAAGATTTGTTGATTTTGATCTGACAGCCAGTAAAGAGTTAATAATCTTAGATAGATACAGTGGAGAAAAATTATGGAGTATTAATTCAAGATACGGATTCATTCATAATTCAGTAATTGTTGGTGATGGTGTGCTTTTTTGTCTCGATAAGTTACCCCAGAATTTGGAAACAAAGCTAAGAAGGAGAGGCGAGAAATTACCTGAGGGTTCAAGGCTGCTCTACCTGGACATTAAAACGGGCAAGAAAATATATGAAGAGACTGAGAATATTTTCGGTTCATGGCTTGGCTACTCTTCTGAATATAAGCTACTCCTGCAGGCAAACAGACCTTCAGGGGACATGCTTACAGGGGAAGAGGGCAGAAGGATGATCGTATATAAGGCCATGACAAAGGAACTATTATGGGATAAAGCGGTTACATATTCTAACCCTCCAATTATATCCGGAAGTAAAATCTACACTAATGGTGAGGGCTTTTCTCTGCTAACAGGAGAGCCTCTTTTTGAAAAAGATGTATTAACAGGAGAAGATATTAAGTGGAATTTTAAACGGGAATATGGCTGTGGATATGTGGTTGCATCCGAGCACTTGCTCACATTCAGGTCAGCATCAGCCGGGTTTATTAATCTTGATGTATTTGAGGGGACAGGTAGCCTGGGGGGATTTAAAGCTGGTTGTTCGGCAAATCTTATAGTGGCAAACGGAGTACTCAATTCTCCGGATTATACTCGTACTTGTCAATGTCCCTATCAGAACCAGACTTCTCTGGCATTTATTAATATGCCCTGGATGAATTACTGGACTAACAGCAACTATAAATGGAGTGGGAAACAGATTAAACAGCTGGGCCTTAACCTGAATGCACCTGGTGACAGAACTTCTGATAATAACATTCTTTGGCTTGAATTTCCTAATGTAGCAGGAGCCTCTCCTGAAATTCCTGTTATTATTGATACTGTTGATTATTACGTAATTAGAAAAGATCCTATCTCTGTTGATTCAGATAATACACCTTGGATCTGTGCAAGTTCTATTGGGGGCATTAGAGCTATGGAGATCACTTTGTCGAAGGAAGAGGTAGTAGCTGATGCAACGTACAGGGTAAATCTCTATTTTTCTGAACCGGAGAAAATGCTTAAAGGTGAACGTGTTTTTGACATATCAATTCAGGACAATAAAGTATTGGAGAATTTTGATATTATCAGTGAAGCCGGAAGAGAAGATAAGGAGATTGTTAAGTCATTTACTGGTATCACAGCAAGTAATACTTTAACAATTAAGATGATTCCAAAACATGGAAATACTATTTTATCCGGGATTGAACTTATTCAGGAGAGTGTACCTCTAACGCAAATTAGTTACAAATGAAACCATTTTATTTCAAGATAATTGTTCTTGCCGGAATATTAAGCCTGGCCTGTACTACCAGAGTGTCAGAATGGATATTACTGAATTCATTACAAAATCAGTATACTTTAATATATTTTCATAAAACTCCTCTTCACGAAAAAATAAAAAAGCAAAATCTTACTGTGACAGAGCAAATTAATGCAGCTAATATTCAGTTTAAAACAGTTAGCAGACAAGATATCAAAGAGCCATATTTTGGATTATATTATGAAAACAGACTTTTTTCAAAGTATAATACTCCTGATGAGCTTAAAGGATTAACCACATCGCCATTACGTGAAAAAATTGCTGCAGAGCTAATGGCAGGTAAGCTTTGTGTAATGCTTTATCTGAAAACTGACAATAAAGAGAAGGATGAGAAAGGTCTTCAGACACTTAACATGGCATTAAGTTCTTCTCCTTTTGGGAAGATTATTCCGGTATTTGAGTTAAGCAGGAACACCAGGGATGAACCTCATTTTGCTTCATTTCTACTTAATATTGAAGATGACCTTAAAGAGATTCAGGAACCTATGGTCTTTGGAATATTTGGCAGGTTTAAAGCTCTTGAACCACTTTTGGGAAGAGGTATTTCGGAAGAGAATATTAATCTGATGATTGACTATTTTACAGCAGAATGTAGTTGCCTTATTAAGGACGATCTTCCCGGAACCGATATACTCTTTACTGACAAGTGGGGTGCCCCCCAACCAGCTCTCCTGAATAAAATAATTGATGATAATCCATCACTTGGCGAATAGATGCAGACAGACACACTTCTATACGACAGTTTGAATAGCAGGCCCTTGCCTAAATGGCTGATTGACCAGAAAACAGGAGCTAATACTATTCAACCTCAAAAAATTGTTATGAGAGAGGATAATTCATTAAAGATATCTTTTATAGGAACCGCCTTAGTTATAGTATTGGTAGTATCTGTTTTAACGGTCTATTTGCTTAGAAAGAATAAGAACCAGATATAATGAACCCTCTTAAACTAGTCCTTTTAGAACTTTTTTACCGGAAGATAAGCTCCATAGTAATTCTATTTACTGTAGTGGTTGCAAGCTCTGTTTCTGTTACAATATACACTTTGAGTAAAGCAAGTGAAAATGAGACCAGGAAGATTATGCGCGAGCAGGGTCTTAACCTTTATATCTTCCCGAAAGGTACAAATCTGATCGACTTTTATTCAATAAATAATACAGGAACCTTTCCTGATAAATATGTAGATGTGCTTGCTGAATCTGAAACCTTCGATGCGGTCCGTCATTTAACGGGAATACTCCAGATAAAATATCCCGACTGGAAAGACTCAAACGGGTCAACTCATCAAATTGTGCTATTCGGTTACAGGGATGAAGCTGAACAGAAATATCTGTCTAAACAGGAAACAATGGGATTTGATGTTAAAAAAGGAACTGTACATATTGGTTCACAGTTGGCTAAGAATATACAACCAGGAGCTCTTTTTGTAATAAAGGGTGTAGATGAGAAAGAGTATAGTTTTACTGTTGCAAAAAGATTGGAAGAGGGCAGGGGAATGATGGATCAGGGTGTGTCATTTAACCTTGAAGACCTTCAGGAGGTACTTGATATGCAGGGGAAAATAAATAAAATAGAGGCATTAGGATGTGTGTGTCATGATGGAAGGATCAAAAATGCAAGGAGTCAGGTTCAGTCAATATTTTCTGATCTTGAAGTAACTGAAATAAGTAGTATCGCTGATGCTCGTGAAAACCAGCGTCTAATGATGAACAAATATGGCGCTTTTATTATTCCTTTCATTATTATTTCATGTTTATTGATTACAGGACTATTATTTCATCAGAATGTTAATGTTAGAAGACGTGAGATAGGTTTATTGAAGGCAATGGGGAATAGTTCATACACCATATTATTTATGATTCTCTTTAAAGCATTTATCCTTGGATTGGCAGGGGGAATAATTGGGTTCTTTCTTGGTAGTTGGATAGCAGAATATTTTGGAAAGGAGATTTTTAGGTTTACTGCACTCAGTATTAAGCCTGTCTGGTTGATTTTCTATTATACTATAGTTATATTTCCACTTCTTTGGATGCTAAGTAGCTGGATACCTGCATTATTGGCAACCAGGATTGATGCTGCAAAGATATTGAGTGAGGAATGAAGCTAACGGCGTAAGGGCTCAACGGCGCAACGGCAATTACTTGTTTTGTTCCCCTCCTGGGAGGGGCTCGATAGCTATCGAGAAAGGCCGGATTAATTAATGCAAAATGCACATTGTAAAATGCAAAAGTGTTATTAATTCCCCTCCTGGGAGGGGTTAGGGGTGGGTTAAATAAAACAAAAGGCTCAATATTTAAAGACAAAATAATGCTAGAAATAAATAATATATCGAAAACTTATAGGAGAGGTTCTGCGGTATTCCTGGCATTGGAAGATGTTACAATAAAGATTGAAAAGGGAGATTATGTGGCAGTTACAGGTGCCAGCGGAGCAGGTAAGTCAACTTTGTTGAATATTATCGGAGGGTTGATACATCCTGATTCAGGTGAGGTTCTATATAACGGGAAAGATATCTACAAGCAGAATGGCAGAGTGACAAATGAGTACAGAAAGAAACATGTCGGATTCATCTTCCAGCAATTCCATCTTATGCCATACCTGACGGTACTGGAAAATGTAAAACTTGCTTGTTACGAAAAAGAGCATTTTGCAGCTATTGATGGTTACTTCGAAATGTGTAATCTAACCTCTTTGATTAATAAAAATCCCTCAGGATTAAGTGTCGGAGAAAAACAAAGGGCAGCCTTTGTCAGGGCAATTATTTCATCCCCGGAGATATTACTTGCTGATGAGCCGACGGGAAATCTTGATCCCGGTAATACTGAAATATTAATGTCGCTAATTGAAACATATCATAAAAATGGAGGTACAGTTGTTATGGTTTCACATGACCCTTCTATTGTACGATATGCTAACCGCCAAATTTCACTTGACAGAGGGGAGTTGTAATTTCATAGCTACGGGAAATGTATTAAATAGTATAATTAGTGATATTTATTTCAGGACTTAATTTCTAAGTATAAATACCACTTCCAAAATAGGCTTTAACCTTCATATACCCTCATTATAATAAGGGTATTTTTGTGTTAATCATTTAACATATCTCAAAATTTAAGGTGATGGGAAAGCTTTACGATTTACTATTGGAAGATGTTCGCTTTGAAGAGGGATTAAAAGCTTGTATGAATTGCGGAGTATGTACAGCCATCTGCCCGGCTGCTGAGTTTTATGATTATGATCCAAGAAAGATTGTTGATACTGTTCAGAAAAAAGATGAGGAGGAAATAATCGAGCTACTTAAATCTGAAACAATATGGTATTGCGGGGAGTGTATGTCGTGTAAAACACGTTGCCCTCGCGGAAACACTCCCGGTTTCATTATTATGGCCTTAAGGACCCTGTCACAGAAATTGGGATATTTTACAGAATCAGAAAAGGGCCGTCAGCAGTTAGCTATCAAAAGAACCGTTGGGGAAAATATCTTTAAATATGGGTATTGTGCTGCAACATATGCAGTTAATCCCCATATGCATCCGGAACAGGGACCGATTTGGGAATATATTTTGGAGAATTCAGATGATGTTTTTGAGCGTTTGGGAGGCCAGATTAATGGAATTGGAACGGGACCATTAAGGAAAATTCCACAGGAAGCTCTTGATGAGCTAAAAAAGATATTTGAGGTGACCGGAGGAACAGAGCTTTTCGAGACGATTGAAAAACACTCAAAAATAAAAGCCTCTGAAATGGGCCTTCAGTTCAATAGTGAAGGTACTGATAATGATTATTTCGTCGAAGTGTATACTGCAAATAATGGAACCCACAATGCACACGATACTTAATTAGCCATATATGAACATAGAAGGTAAAAAACGAATTTGGTCCGATTACCAGAAAGAGATTGCTGACGATCACTTCTTTTATGTGAGGTCATGTATCCGCCAAAGCTTCTTTCCTGGCTCAGAGCAGTTTTTTCTGAATCTGATGAGGAATATTCTTAAAAAAGATGTGTATGAGAATCCTGCTCATACCACATGTACCGGAATAGCCTATCATAGTGATATAGTTCCATCTGCTACTATAATGACAGTGATCGCAAGACATTTTGCCCTGATGAAAGAGTCAGGATATAAGAATATTGCAATTTCATGTGTCACTTCATTTGGCCTGTATACGGAAATTCTTGAGACATGGAAGCATTTCCCAAAGGAACTTGAAAAAACCCGAGAATACCTTTTTAAAGCAACTGGAAGAGAATTTGATATACCTGAGAATATTGCCCATACAAGTGATATTATTTACAAGTTCAGAGACGAAATAGCCAACAAGGCAAAAAATACTCTCGTAAACAAAGAGACAGGAGAACCACTTAGGATTGTTGAGCATATTGGATGTCATTATGCAAAGATGTTTCCTAAGTCAGGGGTAGGAGGTGCTGAATTTCCCAATGTCCTTAGTGGAATGGTGGAGGCCTGGGGTGGTAAAGTTATTGATTATCCTGAGCGGAGACATTGTTGCGGTTTCGGATTCAGACAATACCTTGTTCAGGCAAACAGGGGTTATTCTGTTTCCAATACTGAAAAGAAATTTTCATCAATGAAACCCTTCATGCCAGATATGGTTCTGACTAATTGTCCCGGATGTACAATGTTCATGGATAAATGGCAGTACACAATTAAAGAGATGGGAGGCGTAACATATGGTGCAGATGGTGAGTCAGTGCCGGTTCTAACATATGAGGAACTTGCCGGACTTGTTCTTGGTGACAATCCATGGGACCTGGGATTACAGTATCATATGGTTCAGTCTGAGCCTCTGTTAAAAAAACTGGGATTGGAGTTCGATAGTACAGATAAGTATAAAACCAAAAATGGAAAGCAGATGCCGATCCCTAAAAATTTGATAAATGTCTGATGATGAATGGTTATGTAGTTGTAATTGGGGGAGGTGTTGCAGGGATGGAAGCAGCCGGGCAACTTGCTGAAAACGGCTGCCTGGTTACTTTGCTTGAAAAAGAGGATATAACTGGTGGACACCTTAACAATTGGCACCATCTGTTCCCGGATCGAAGGAATGGCAATGAAGTGATAGAATACCTCCATAAGCATATTGAACATGACAATATTACCTTACTAAAAAACACCATAATAGATTCTGTTGAAAATAGCAGGAATAAGTTCATTATAAAAACGACCCTGGGAAAAGAGTTAAATGCTGATGCAATAGTTGTAGCAACAGGCTTTGATCTTTTTAGAAGTGAGAGAAAAGAAGAGTATGGTTATGGTATTTATGATAATGTTCTTACCTCAGCAGATCTTGAAAACAGGTTCGGTACAAGTGACCTCAGTTTGAAAAACGGAGAACTGCCCGGAAGAATTGGTTTTGTCCATTGTGTCGGCTCGAGAGATGAAAAGGCAGGTAATCTCTATTGTTCCAAGTTGTGCTGTGTGACTGCAGTGAAACAGGCTATTGAGTTAAAGGAATACCTTCCGGAATCAAATGTGTTCTGTTTCTATATGGATATGAGGATGGGCGGAGCTCTTTATGAAGAGCTTTATATGGAATCACAGGAAAAATATGGAGTTAATTTCATAAGAGGTAAGGTGTCGGAGGTAGGTGAGTCTTTCAATAACAAACTCATTGTTAAAGTTGAAGATACACTTGCTGGCAGACCACTTAAGATGGAACTTGATATGCTTGTTTTAATGGCTGGAATGGAAATATCAGAAGGAAGCAGAAAGGTAGGATTGGCACTGAATCTTAAAACTGGAGAAAATAGATTTTTTGCTTCTATTGATAATCATTATGGCAGTAACAGAAGCAATATAAAAGGGGTGTTTTATGCAGGTTCTTGTACTGCTCCAATGAATATAACAGAAACAATATCACATGCCCGTGCTGCTGTTTCAGAGGTAATGAACTATCTTAAAAAGTGTTAAGAGTAGAATGGGAAAATTTGGATATACCATATCAAAAGGGCGACAGATAGATTATGAATCTAATGACAGAAGCGTTGCTGAATATATCTATGATAATGAACCAAGCTTTAGATTATGTATTGAATGCGGTTGCTGTTCAGCAACATGTACTACAGGTAATTTAACTAAATTCAGTCTTAGAGAACTTCAGATACTTATTAAACGCGGCGAGAACGAACATGTGCAGCAAAATTTAAAAAAATGCATGTTATGTGGAAAATGTATACTTGTATGTCCTCGTGGAGTTAATACAAGAAACGTAGTGATTCTGGCAAAACAGGCTTACCAAAAATCAGACAACTATGCAGTTTGATCCCTTTGTAATACCGTTTAATATTGGTTTGTACTTCATTATTTTTTATGCTGTTATGCGGAGTTTAATATGGTTCCGTGATCTTTCCCGGCAGGATAAACTTAGATTGCAAAGGGGGTTTTTTGGCAGGGTTTTCGTACAGAGCCTGAAGGATATATTCCTTGAGAGTCTGATTCACAGGAAGATACTCAAGGTAAATCTTCGATTGGGTTATATGCACATGAGTTTAGCCTTTGGATGGTTTTTACTTATCCTGTTTGGGACAATTGAAGCTGATGTCTTTGGAGTAAAACATCTTAATGCTCCTTACAAAGCGATCTTTTTCAGATATTTTAATCCGGAACATGGTCGAATGGGATTTGAAGCTGCTTATGGGTTTTTTATGGATCTCATATTGTTGTTTATACTTTCGGGTTTGTTTCTCGCTATTTTCAAAAGGTTCTACTCAAAAGTGGTTGGAATGCTTAAGACAACCAGGCTTACAACAACTGATAAAATAGCCCTAACTTCATTATGGCTAATTTTTCCCAGTCGCTTACTTGCTGAAAGTTTTACTTGCGGCGCTTATGGTACAGGTAGTTTCCTTACAGGATCGATTGGCTCATGGCTCGCTTCATTTTTGCCGGCTCAGCAGCTGGCATATCCATTCTGGTGGTTATATTCAATTTCTTTGGGTACCTTTTTTATTCTCCTTCCAATTACGAGGTATATGCATATTCCTACGGAGTTATTCCTGATTTTTATGCGAAACTCGGGAATAAAGACTAGCGATAAAGCAGGTACATATTCTGAGGTGGAAACTTTTTCGTGTTCTTCATGTGGAATATGCATAGATGTTTGTCAATTGAATTTTTCGGCAGGAATTACCAATATTCAATCAGCTTATCTCATGAAAGCCATCAGAAATAATGAAGATACATATGATATTGCCCATAACTGCCTTATGTGTGGAAGGTGCGATCAGAAGTGCCCTGTAGGAATTGAACTCTCACCAATAAGGATGATTCAGAGAAGGGGAGAGGAAAGTAAGAACGAATTCAAAAATATTTA
>Ga0307377_10004735_pt1 | contig 14797 bp, 26 predicted proteins | sample TR3MG_FD_202535 | JGI IMG/M metagenome (GOLD analysis project Ga0307377, IMG submission 202535) | Soil microbial communities from Risofladan, Vaasa, Finland - TR-3 | ecosystem: Environmental > Terrestrial > Soil > Coastal area > Acid sulfate soil | place: Finland: Risofladan, Vaasa | collected... | reverse complement strand
CAACACCCTTGATTTTCTCAACAGTCCGAAGCGTACCCAAACCCAACAGGCCAAAAAGAAGCGGCATCATTTGAGTCAAATCGGCAGGCTCCAACTCTACCGGGTGATTAAAAGCACTAAACAAAAGTTTAGTAATAGGAAAGAAAATCCAATTCCAAGCACAACCGCTACCACAAACCCAACCAATAAAAGGTCGCCATCCTGAAACAAAAACCGAAGTGTTACCAGCCTCAATTTTATTAGTGTCAATTTGTCCCTGAATAACCATAACAGCGGCAGCAAGTTGCTGCTTTTCAGCTTCCGTTTTATCGGGCCAAATTTTATTAATGACATTTGAAACCAAATCAGAAACGGACCCCAAACCAGTTAGATCAACAGCACCCATATCAATCCCCATCCCTTCCAGAATCATTTTCACGTATTCTTAAAAGGTGGAATAATTTACCCTCAATTTTTGATAGTCTGCCCTGAATACCCCAAAGTATTCCAAAAACAGGGATTATCAGAATCTCGGTAATAAGACGCAAAAGTTCAAGAGGGATATTTTCCATATTATTTAATCGCTTCTTTAGCAACAGATATAACAGTTTCTTTTTGTGAAATCAAAAGTGCACCAACAATAAGAACAGCCCCGACAATAATCAAACCAATGTCACCACCTTTAGCGCTCAAAAAATCTGACGCTTTAGATGTGAGTGTTGGGGTCTTACTAACACCATCTGTTGAAAGTGTTGAATCAACGGCATTAACAGCATCATGTAGCGCACTACCAGTGCTTGCCGGTGCTTGCGTAGCCGGTGATGAATTAGAAGCACCAGTAAGCTGATTCGTGAGTGCTGTGATAGCCTGCGTTCTATCAGGCTCTGCTAACCCATTCAATGACTGTAAAAGCGTATCCAAATGTTGACCGTCAGGGCCTACATTAAAATTGCCAATTGGGGGCAAATTCGGATTATATGGTTTTACACCGTCAGTAAAACTACTCAAAAAATCGCTAATATTATTCATTATTCTAATTATATTTAGTTACGAACATACTAGAATTAGCATTTGTTAATGTATTATTTAATGGCTGAATAGTATTTGATTTCAATGAAACGCCACTCCCAACAATGAAACCAAATAGGGGGATATATTTATCTGACAAATCATGTGCAGATAAATTACTCACATTAGCACCACCAGTGAAATAATCTTTTGGATTGAACTGCGGAATTGATAAAGGGGTAGAAGTATCTGGCGAAGCGTTAGCCACACTTGAAATAACAGATGTATTCTTTTTACGCAATAAAAAATACAATATTACAACACCAGAAACCACTATGATTGAATCACGTTTTAAAGTGTCATTCATATTATGTACTCTGCATTGTTGACAAATCCATACCGAAAGCGCCAGCATAACCTGATGGGCTAACACCAGACGTATAACCACTCTGTCCATAATTAGTTGGTGCAAATGTTTTACCCGCATAAGGGTCAACATATTTAGATGGTGTATACGCAGGTGCAGGTGCAGTAGTTGGTGGCGTAACAAATGGCGACATCAATTTAGGTTGATTAGCATTGTAAGACATTTGAACGTCAGCAGATGATTTTATGTATTGTATTGGCTCTAACGATTGTGCTTCAATAACTTTGGCCTGAGCATACATAAGATTTGTTTGGCTATTAATATCAGCAATTGAAATATCTCGCGCTGAATTGATAGCCGAAACATTCGCCAAACTAGATGCAGCAATAGTAGCTAAAGGAACTTGATTATTTGCCAAGATGATATTTTGAATAGCTTGACCTTGAGCATTTGTCAAACCAATATCAACAGCACCTTTTGCTTTTGTCAATTCAACAGCACCAACAGTAGCAATTTGAAAGTTTGCAGTTTGTTGCTGCATGATTGCAATGTCTGATTGTGTCTTTGCACTAATGGTGGCTTTGGCAATATCGGCTCCAACATAAAGATTGTCGGATGCAAGTTTCGCACTAAGCGTATTTTGCAGATCGAAAGATTTACCTTGAATTTGTGCCATTGCAACAGTGCCACCTACGCTAGTTGAATACATAGCAGTTTCACGATTAGCAGCAATTTGCATCATTGCGACATCGGCATGCAATTGATCGCTTGCTGTTTGTGCAGCTAAAACATTAGACGCTGACTGATACTGTAATTGAGCAGCAGTTGGCCCGCTTACTTGTCCAGATGATTGTGAAGCAGTAGAACTACTACCCGAATAAACATATTTGTAAACAACATATAAACCGATAGCGCCACCAAGCACAACCGGCCAGTTATTTACGATGGTGGCTTTAATATCCATTTATTGTCCTATCCAAAAAATGACATTGCAGCGCCAACAATACCGCCCCAAAAGCTATTATCACTCGCATTGTTAGCTACAGCATTAGTGCTTTCAACATTAGCACGTACAGTATCCAAAACATTCTTTGAAACATTAGCCATATTTGTTACTTGATATTTACTCAAGTCTGCCATGGTATTAAATTCTAGCGGCAATAATTGTGCATGTTGAATCTGAGAATATGCAATTGCATTAGTCAGTGGATTAGACTGATGTGACAACAGCATACTATTTCCAGACATCCCAAAGCCTAGAAAATTTTGATTGTTATTCAGATTTGCATTTAGAAAAGATAAAGCCGAAACATTAGCATTGCCTTTTCCAGCAAAAACTAATAGCTTATCACTAAAATTGGGCATCCCGTCAAAACTAACAGAATGCCCAACTGTATCAAAAAAATTTTGCATATTTATTGACCAGAGTTTTTGCCTAGTCCATTAATAATCAAATTATCAACGGTAATAGGATTGCTATATTGGTTAACGTCAATCGGTTGAACTGGCGTATTAATCCACCGTGGCATATTTCCAAGCCCATAAGTAGCAACACCAAAAACAGTTGGCGAAATTACAGGGGCATATGGTCGCAATTCCATATGTGAACTTGGCCCACCAACTTGCAAGTTTACAATTTGAATACCCGGATTAAATCCGGGATAGTCATATGGAATCCTAAACATGTTTTAGTGTCCGAATGGGTTAGAGGGTCCACCACCACCCATGGCCACAGCCAATACGCCAGCAAAACCACTTCCAGCAGCTCCAATCACATCGGTAGTCTTATTGCTAGGTGAAACAATAACAAAAAGAATCGCAACCCCTATAATAGCCATTGCAATACCGGTAACGTCTTTCATGATTTCTTCCATAATTTTTCCTTTGATTTAAAATTTTCCAGTAGCGCCACCGGTATTTATTGCCACTGATGTGCCACCCGGTAAATCCAATCCAGTTACTGAATTTATTTGTGAAACTAATTTCCCATAGTTTTTCAAAACAAAAACTAGCACAGCTAAGAAAATGAATGGTTTAACTACCGGCTTTAATGTGTCATTACTGTAAGCCCAACGCAAAACAATAATTGAAATTAACCAAGGCGCAAACCCTTTAGCATCCTTAGAAACTTCATCCTTTAACTTTGTAGATTTTCCACTGCTACCAACAAAGATAAAAAACAAAGCATATAAACCGACTAAACCATAACTCATTTTTTTGCCATATCAATATAAGTCGTCAGCTTACCATTCACTGCCAAGTAAATAGGAAAAGCCAAAAGAATAATAGCGAATGTGTTCATAGCTATTAATCAATCATCGCTTCGATATTGAATTTGTGCGCACCGATAAGCAACACAATTCCGAATATGAAAGCAAACTCCCAAAATAGGGGATTGTTTTTCATGCTTTCAGCCCATGCATTCATTTTTGTTTCCTTTATTTGTGACCCCATTTAAGGGGTCACATTTGGGTTTACTGAATGACGCCCGGCAATGGAGTGCCTGACATATAGGTGGACTCGTATTGACTCAAGAAATACGAGCCAGCCGCAGCAGTTTGCAGATCAAACCGGGTTTGTACGTTACCGTAAAGTTGCGTCGTAATCGGTTGATTGCGTGAACTAAGGAAATAAACACCGCTAGGAAAATCGCCATCCATGTGATAGCGCATTTGATTGCGCAAATAACGTGGCGTCATTTCCCGAATATTGGTGTTGCTGTTTCCAAGCAAGATAATGCGGTTAATGTCGGCACCATTCAATGTACCACCTACTGCGGCTTGATCGAAAATATGCGTAGCCGACATAATGGCGCGATTGTTGGGCCAATTAATGTACTTAGATTGACCGGCTACAACATTGGCGCTATCTTGATAGCCCCCTTCAATGGCGTAGATAGTTGACAGATCAATCATGGGCAGATTTGCAACGCCCTGTTGTGGCATGATGTAATGCTGGTATGCCTGCACTGTCACAGATTGACCCGCAGTAACAACAACAGTTTCACCCGCAGTAGTTACATAAGGATGCTGCAAGCCGTCAGTACCCAAAAACGCATCAGCGAAATTGAGTGTAACGTAATGGTCGCCATAAATTGTCTGAGACAAAACAGCACCACGCAAATCACTACGCGCATCGTATGCAATAGGGACAAACAAACTGAACGTAATGCTACCTGTTGCAGTTGGCATGCTCAAAATGTTCGTATCAATTGCACCCTCAACACCGCCCAAATAACCTTTGGTAGAAGTGTTGTTCATGAAAGTTTCACCCCTGAAACAATTCAAAACATGCAACTGATAACCCGATGTCAAAACGCGCTGCAAACCTGCATAGTCTGTATATGATACATTTTTAATCAGGTTATAGGGACCGAATGCAGATGGCACTGGCACAGCAACAGCGATAGTAACCGGTACGGTAATTTCGAGCATGATACCTGTCATGATACCCATGCGCTCAAGTGGAATACGCAGAGTACCCGGCAAAGCAGCAACAGGCCCCGAGACGGGTTGTAGTTGCTTGACCATGTGCAAGCCGTTTTTAATCAGATTCTGACGATTGACATAATTTTGCTGTGCAATTGTCAATTGGTTTTGTTGAGCAGCCATAATGGATTAAGCCTTGTATTGTTCAAAGCCAGTTTTTTCAAGGGCTTTATTAATGAGAAAAATCCCGATAAACGAGATAATGACGATTTTTGCGTAATCAGCGACGTTATGCATATTGATTACTTAGGCTGCTTTCCAAGCGCCAAGCCCCGTTTTATCCAGCACTTTGTTAATAACCCAAACGCCAACAAAAGCGACAAGGGAAATTGTTAGTACATTGGTAAGGTCAATTTTCACAGTACCCATTTTGAAGTCCTTAAAAGAAAAGTGAAATAAAAATTTTTCATGAAAGATTTTGCAGTCGTGACGTTAACACATTTAGCCGTTTTTGTCAATAGCCATTTTAGGCACCTTTCCATACTTGGTAATCTCGTCTTTGTTTACGTCATAGAACAGCCATTTTCGGGGCTCCATTCGATCGTTAAAATGTTCATTGCCTGTACAGTCAAACAATTTTTTACGATCATCTTTCATTGCCAAATCCATACCAATAATGTAATCAGATTCAGAATAACAAAATTGAGATACCCATGCAGGCCGTTGCGTCATACCTAGAAAACTTTGTTTTAATTCTCGACCTCTAGTTAACCATCCTATTAAACCGGGTTTTGCACGTCCACCATTATGTAGCGTATAAAGTTCATCAGCACATAATCCAATGTTTTCAAATGAACCATGGATGTATGAGATTACATCATCCATATAATCAGGATTAGCAGTTGAACCATCAAAATTAATGATAGAAAAACGATGCTTTTCAACCGAAGCCCTAAATTCACGTTCTTTGAAATTGTGCAAAGTTTTACTATCTGGCAATTGTGAATATGCTTTAGTCCATTTTGGATTGAGAATTACCCAGTGCTGTTTACTGCGATTAAGTAGCCAACAACCTAGAGTAGATTTCCCGCAACCTGTACGGCCTGAAACAATGGCACGATTGCCAACAGAGATAACAGGCAAATTATCAGCCATGATTTTGAGCCATATTATCGACTACATCAACAGGGGCTTTATTTTTTGATGCCTTTATTTTTGCATTAATAACTAGCACTCTAGGAACATAAACCATTGCAGCCGTAGCCATGAGTTGCAAAAATGCGCCAGTTTTACCAGACAAACTTAGATCATATTCAGCCGATACGGTTTGAATTGATTGAGCTAACATCATGGCTTCGGTGTCATTAATTTGAAGTTCACCCAACTGCGTCATGCTCGCCACCATCAAATGAATACCTGCTATTTGCTTGGCAAGTTTCAATGTGCTATCGCTATCGAATGTCGGGCGATTTGTTGCCTTTTTCGTATAGGTGCGTTTAGGTGTTGATTGTGTTGAGCTAGTGGATTGTTCCTCTAGCCTTTCAGATTTTGGCGGGCGTCCACGACGCTTTTTAGGTGGCTGAATATCGTCAACTGTTTCAGGTGCTAAATTTGGGTCAACAGCATCAGGCCCTAAATTTGGGTCTAAGATTTCATCTTTAACGGTATCATTCATTTTGTTTATCTCATGTTCCTATGGTTAAATATTCAAACAAAAAAGCGTTTACGCTTTATTTCTTCACTATCTTTTATATAAAATTTAATAGCTTCATCTTGTGTATCACCCAAATAACTACTACCATTTTTAGCATCCATATTATGCCATCCCGGTAATCCCATACTTTCGCCGCTAGTTAATTTTTGAAGTCGTAATTTAGTATTATCTGAAAATGTAATAATTACGTGGTTACCCTCTTCAATGTCTTTAACCTTTTTAGTGTCAGTAATTGTTTTCATACAAAAAAGCGTTTACGCTTAATTACTTTTTCCTCTGTTTCTTGGACTACTTCGGGAATAATCTCGATTTCAGGCAATGAGTTTTCAGGCAGTGGCAAATCAGCTTCAGGAGTATCTTCGATTTCCTGCACTTCCTCGATTACTTCACGATTCAATTCACGAATAACATTCAATTCTTGAATCAAATTATTATTTGTGCTTTCCATCATTTCAGTTTTGAATTTCAATTCTGAGTTTGAAATCTCAAGCAAATCTACTTTTGCTTTAAGTTCACCTACCAAAATGGCAATGTCAACAACTGGTGCAACCAATTCAGTTTGAACAGGTAAAACAGTTTCCACCGTTTCAACTGTTTCAGGTTTTGGTGTTTCCACTGTAACAACAATTTCATCATCCATGATTTACCCCTTAAACAAAAGAACTGCCAAACGGAATTGGTTTAATTTCAGTAATTGTTTCACCCATAAAAGTTACTTGAATTTTTGGTGTTTCAACAATTGCAACATCTGATGTAGTTACCAAGGGTTTGTCATCTTGAGGCATAACAAAATTCTTTTCGAGTGTGTCAATATCGGTTTGCAAAGAATTTGCCAAGTCAACAACTTGAGCATGAACAGCAGCTAGAGCGGCTGTAATTTGTATTAGTTTTGCGTTCATCATGGTTTGTCTTTCAAAATAGAGATAATCAAATCGAGTTTTTTATTAACTTCGATCAAAGCTAACTCGTTATCACTTTGACCTTTAAAAAGTACGTCGAGTTTCAATTTAACTGTTGACATAAATTCAACTAGATTTTTTCCTAGTTGTTCAATCTCGCTGAAATCTGGAATACCGAAACCCATTTTGTTTAACCTTTAAAGTGTGAAGTAAGCATTAATGTCAAGTACACCAGTAGCTAAAGCCGTACTAATAGCAATATCCAAAGTACCAGCAGCACCAGAATTCAAATTGAAATCTGGATAATCCAGATCAATATTAGGTGAACGTGCAGCAGCAGCAACCGCAGTTAAATAAATGTTTTGACTATAAACCAATACACCATTTAGCGTAGCTGTTAGTGTGGTAATTCCAGCTATTGCCAATGTCGCATCAGATGAAAAATTCATAACTAGCAAACGTAAATTGCTATTTGCGGGAACTACTAATGATGCTAAAACAACAGCTCCAGTTATTGATGAATCAATTACGGGTGTACCCACATTATTTATTTCGTGAGTTTGATATGGTGCACCACCAAAATTAACTGGCATCGAAACTGGCAAGGGATTGGGACCAGCAATTTGCACATTTACAGTATTTCCGATATTAATCAATCCAGCATTTGGCAACACTGGAAAGTCAACAAATACGACACTTGCTTGCCCACTGCCTGTAATAGTGCAGGTTTGGTTATCTGGTGCAGGAAATTGAAATTGTCCAGTAACACCGGCAGGACAAACAACATGATAATTAATTGGTAGAATTGTGATAACCAAATCAGTAATACCCAAAATGTTATCAATGAAAACACCTTGAGGCTGAAATTGATAATTGTCAACTGAAAATTGCCGCCAGTCAACATTTAAAGGGGTTACGCTAAATAATCCGCTATAAGTAACAGAGTGGGTTTTACCACTTGCAGGGACTAGATAATTTGTGGTTCCATTTAATACTTGTTCCATTTTAATATTCTCCTAGAAGTTTGACGGGTGAATGAAAATTGTTAAGACCTGATATTTTTGGCTTGAAAGGTGTAGTATTTTCAAAAATCATCATTGTCATATCAGTATAGTTTATTACATATGATGTTTGATTTATTACAAATGATGCAGTTATATCGGTTCCTGCAATTGCCGTATTTAACAAATTTATTGGACAGGGTTTTGAAACATCATAAGTTTGAAACACGTTAAGTCCAGATGTTATATACGCAGTATTATTTTCAACATAAATTGATGTTGGAGTCTCTATTCCTACTTGACATAGTAAAACTGGATTTGCAGGATTTGAAATATCATATATAACAAACATATTATCGTTATATGACATAATAAATGCTAAATTGTTTTTAACTAATATTCTATCGGGTCTGATAACTATATTAGTCGATGAAATTATGCCCTGAGTTATAAGGTCATTCAATTGTGTCAAGTTTAAGATGTTTAAAGAGGATCCTGCTTGGTCAACGCTATAAAGCAAATTACCATTTATTGCAGTTCCACTAAAAGTAAATAAAAAATATTTTGTTTTGCTTATTTCAATAACATTACTTTTATTTGTTACGTCCAAAATAAGAATTTCATTTATTGATGTTGTTATATATGCCAAATCAGCAAAAACATATATATTGTAACTAGAATCTGATAAAATTGTGTGACTAATCAGATTCAATAATATAGGGTTTGAAATATCATATATAAAAAGCCCCGCATCATTGCCCATATTAATAGAGCTAGTTACATACAAATAATTACCAGAAATATAAAATAAATCAGATAGCGGGTCTAAATTTGTATTTGATTTTAAAACAGGATTAGTGGGTTTGGTAATATCAAATATATCAATTGTCTTTGCATCGCTAGACATTACATAAGCATAATTACCCTGAACAATTATTGAAGTTGGATTATTTGTAGTTGCAATTGTTGACCGTAAAGATAAAACAATATCCATGATGTTAACCCCTTGCTTTATAAACGTCTAACAATATCTGACTGTAATTTACTACATTGCCAGGACCATTGTAATTATGTGCAAATTGTTTACGTTTTGTTTCATCATTCAAAATTTCATCTAATGTGAAATTGATATGATTAGCAATACAGTAACGATTGAAAAAGTCCACTTGCATTATTGAATCGGAGCAATATTCAATTGGGGAAACTTGCAAGCCCATGCCTACTAAATTACTACCCATGATTTGAAAAAGTCCGAATGACATTTTGCAGAGTGTGTAGGCTGTTGATTGTGAAATTTGACATTTACGTGCCATATTCAAAACATTGACGCCATTGGGTACATATGCGGATTCAAACCTGACGGCAAATTGATTTCCTGCGCTTTCAACCTGCGCGATTAAATCTGCGAGTGATGATATGGTCATTTTTGATAATCTCTGTGAGTGTGGGTTTACGGGGGATGAATGCCAGAATTTTAGCCGTGGCATTGCCTTTGATTGTTTTAAAATTCTTTTTGAAATCTACAATGACAATGTTTGTTTTCATGCAGCAATTTTAACATATACATTGCCTTTTGTGTCAACTTCAAAATTTTGAGAATTTGCAACATTACCAGAATTGCGGGTTAGTGGTTTTGCTGGATTTACACCTTTCTTTAGTGTTGCCCTTAGACTGTCAAGACTTAGTGCCTGTGCGCTTGTCTTACCGTCCTCAAGCAATTCTTTCCATTGGGTATCTCCCAAATTCTTTCGGGGTAATCCTTTTGCCGCACCGACAAATTTATTATTCTCAAGGATTCCGCTATAAATTTTTGGTGCGATAGCGCGGAATTTACGCCATGTTTTTTCGAGTTTCCATTGTCCGTATTCATTACCAATATCAATTAGCTTTTCGCTACCCTTTTTTAATGTGAGTGAATCAGTATCACCATAATAAACATTTTCAACACCTGCACTATAAGCAGCAGTCAATAATTTGATTCTCGCATGTGCGGTAATAAATACCGACCATTCTGGCAATGTTCGCATACCCTCGTCAAGTTCTTTTAAAACGTACCATTTACCTGCGTCATCATAAGGAACTGCTTTTATTAAGTCAGCATCCGATATGTCATGCACCGATATAATTCTGCGACGTTCGCGCTTGCTGCCAAATTTACCGTATAAACTATTTTGCATAAATTTAGCTAGATACTCTTCGGGACCGCCTTTGAATTCAACTCTAATTTTTCTGCAATGACTAATATGTTTTTCAAAGGGGAAAATTACTTCCTCAAATACTAGCCCTTCATAAATCTCTAGTATTTCATAACCATGATTTGCCGCGAAAATCAATTCTACATTTGTACATACTGTATCGAATTCTCCAGAATACCATCGCATTTGTCCGGCTTGGTTTCTTGCTGGAATAATTGGGATAACTAATCTGTCAGGTGCTTTAACTCTGCATCTATAAATTCCCATTTTACCGCATTTATAATCTGTTGTCTTTATTACCCTTCCATAAGGCACGCCATATTCAAGCATGATAGAAGGATAACTAGAATTAATGTCTAAAGTGATACAGTTTGTTTGGGTGTTTGTTGTTGTCAGAAAAACTATTCCACCATAATATGCCTGACGTATAAATAATTCCTGTACGTTATATTCTGATGTGTTATAAATCTCGGTAAACTCAAGAGTGTTTTGCCATCCTTTTAATGATGTACCTGCGAATGTGGCATTTGGTTCAATGTCAAAATGCTTTCTTAACAATGCAAATATTTTTGGCATTGCAGTTAATAGAATCAATACGTCTCGTTTTGCGTATTCGATATGCGTTTGGTTTGTTGGGTCATAATGTTCGATGTCAATTTTCAACTTTGGAATTTCAGGGCAAAAACTATCCGCCATCTTTTCAAGTGAACTATTGAACAGTGCATAACTATCGCGCATTATTATTTTCTTTTTATCTGCGCGGATAATTACTATTTCGTAAATATCGTTATCTGTTCGCATACCAATATTTACATGCAATTTATTGTCATGTATATAATCCATGATATAACGCCAGTCATACTGAGCAAAATGAGCGTACCATACAAATGGAGATGGATACTCCATGATGAATTTGATAAAATTATCAATCATATTTTCGGAGCAATCAAAATGTATTTGACCCATACAGCCCCATTGGATAGATTTCAATTTACCACCTAATCCGTCAGTCTCGGTGTCCCACGCTGCAACTAAAATAGCATCATTTTTTACTTTACTTTTGCCATAGAATTTAGTTGATTTTTTATCTTTGGTGTTTGCCGATATATTGTTTTTTGTGCAATCCTGCTTTTGCTGCTTTTTGGTCGCCATAAGATTTATTAAATGCTAAGAAAATCCAAGGGTGAATGAAATCCAGATACAAATGATTGTCTAGGAAATCTTCGATTATTTGATCGTATTCATCTTCGCTTATTATTTGATTTATATCTGCCATCATATCGGACAGTGTTGGCGTTAATACGTTATGTGGCGGGCGGGTATCCATGCCATAAATACCCCATGAATACGCGAAAATTATTTTGCTTTTTTGTGCATCTTCAATCATTAATACCAAATCATCATAATCATTGATTGAAAAACGTCTACCGTAATGTCCTGCTTTCAATAGCCTACCTGTTACCTTTGGGATATGGTGTTGCTTTTTTCTAAGTGCTTTTATTTTTTTATCGAATGCTGATTCGATTTTGTTTAATTTGGCTATTTCAACTTTCTTTTTAATCTTTGTTGCTCTAGCTTTTTTAATTTGTGGTGCTGCTTTAATTAGGCTTTTACGCCCTTTAGCTGGCCGTGCGTAACTTTCGGCTGCATTAGCTTCTTTGTGTATTTTGGCTAATGTTTCATTGGTGATATTCTGACGTTTAACTTTTTCAGCGTATTGTCGGCGTGAAAGTATTTCGCCCGTTTCAATGTTTTGCACGCGCTTTGAGGTGCCGCCAAGCCCTTTAAATCCGGGTAAGAGTGCCATTGTGTAGAGTGTTGTTGATTTTGGGTGTAAGGTGATTTTAATCCATCTGTGCGGTGGCGCACAAATACAAAAAGGGCATCAGGCTTGTGACCTGATGCCCTTTTATGAATATACCGGGCTAAATAACTTTTGGTTATTTGGCTTTTTTGCCGTTACCGTTGGGCTTGGCTTCGGCTTCGGTTGCCGCAACTTTTGCGGCTTCGGTTTTTTCGTCAGCATTTACACCGGGCAATTCGGGCTGTTTCGGCTTTGCTGCAATTTGGAGCGGGGCTACTTTTGACATCAATTCGGCCAAGGGATTCGATGGCTTGGTTTCGAGCAATGTGGAAACCACATATTCATAACCAATGGGAGAATCATTCGGAGCTACCGAAATATCAAAAGCAAAATTGACGGCTGCACCATCGTTAGATGCCATTGACGACGCAAGCAGTGAGTCAACAGGTGTGGGCAAATAGCACACTGCACTTACGAACTCTTCACCATCCGCATTGATGCCCTTGAATTCACCAGTGAACTTACGGTAAGTACCCAATGCACCATCTTCGACATGTACGCTTTGAGCAATGCCCATCATGCGAGCTACAAAGCGAGTTTCTTTCACATCTTTGAAACCCTTACGTACACCATTAATTGCACCGATTGACATTTTTTTCAGAATTTTCATGATTTACCTTGTTGATAGTTTTACCGTGCTTTGAAAGCCTGCACGATTTAGGCTATGGGAAATTATACGCTTTATTTGATGCGTTTGAGCAATCGGGCTGAACCGTCAGGATTTATTTGGAAAATTTCAACAGGCTTTGTTGCGTTAATCATCGCGCTTTCAGCATCTTTGCTTTTATTTGTTTGTTCGATTACTTGTCCTGCGGCTTTGACTTGAAAGCATGGCAATGTTACGTGTTCCATTTTGAATTTCCTTACAGAGTGGATTGATAAAAGTCAACAGCTTTATTATAAGCTGACTTTTTAGATGACAAAACATTTACTGTTAATTCAATGTTTGCTAGTGTGACACTATGAGCGAGTGTCAATTCATCAAGTTTTCTTGCTTCGCTTTCGGCTTCAATAATTAAGCTGTTTAATTTGTTTTTTTCTTGTTCAAATTCTGCGAGTTTTGAATCTAGAAACAATCGCAGTGAATTGTCGCTTACTTCGGCTTGCGTGCTGAATGATGAAATTGAGGATGATTGTTTAGTTGCCATTTTTGATTCTCCAAAGTTCTACTGATTAAATATTGTTTGATGCTTGCATCAAACCGATGAAACATTTTAGGTTTTTATTGTCATCTTCCATTTGTTTGAAGTCTTTTAGTATACCTTCACATGTTATTAACAAAATTCTATTTGCTTTTTCAAAACACAAAACTTCTTCTCGCAAATTGCTGTTATCTTCCAACAAGCAAGAAACTGCTTTTCTTTCTAGTGCAATTGCTTGAGCGTGAATTGTTTTCGTATCTTCCAATTCAATTTTGATACGGTCGATTTCATATCGCAATGCACCATTGCGATAGTCTGATTCTGTTAACGATTGTGCCAATGCTTTAATCGTTACTGTTTTTTGTTCTGGGTTTAAGTTCATTTTATTTTCTTTCAAAAGTTAAGAATTTATTTAACGCTTCGGATGTTTCTTTATAGATCTGATTTAAGTCCAGCTCCAAAAAGAAAAGCTTTGTTTCATCACAGATGTTGCAGTTTTCAAATGCTTTTAATGCATCTTCCAAGTTGCGTAATGAAGTTTCGTAATTGGTTTTTGCTACTTCAAATTGTAGCTTGTTAATCGACACCCTGCGAGTCGTGCAGCGTTCGCAGTTGCAGAGTAGTTGGGATTGGTTTGACATTTTAATATTAATTGTTGATGCTTTTGGTGCAGTCGGTGCAGTTGGTGCAGTTGGTGCAGTAGGTGCAGTCGGTGCAGTTGGTGCAGTCGGTGCAGTAGGTGCAGTTGGTGCAGTCGGTGCAGTCGGTGCAGTTGATGCAGTTGGTGCAGTCGGCGCAGTCGGTGCAGTTGATGCAGTTGGTGCAGTTGGTGCAGTTGGTGAAGTTGGTGCAGTAGGTGCAGTTGGTGAAGTTGGTGCAGTCGATGCAGTTGGTGCAGTCGGTGCAGTTGGTGCAGTTGATGCAGTTGGTGCAGTTATGTTCATCTAAAAATTTACATCGTGCGTCAGCTGTTTCTTGTGAAATAAAACTGTAACTCGAATTACCATTATCAGAAACTTTAGATTTATATAACATTTTATTTACTCCGATTGATTGTGCCACTTAAAACCCGTGGAACTTAGGTTTGTTTTGATGAATGAATTATCTAACAAAAAATTTTATTTGCAATAGATAGATTGAAAATAGTTAGATTGAATTGTTATTTTGTTTGATTTGTTTATAAAACGATGCGTAATAAAG
>Ga0307377_10004734_pt1 | contig 14799 bp, 10 predicted proteins | sample TR3MG_FD_202535 | JGI IMG/M metagenome (GOLD analysis project Ga0307377, IMG submission 202535) | Soil microbial communities from Risofladan, Vaasa, Finland - TR-3 | ecosystem: Environmental > Terrestrial > Soil > Coastal area > Acid sulfate soil | place: Finland: Risofladan, Vaasa | collected... | reverse complement strand
GTGTGCGTGAGCGACTCCCCCGTAGCCAGCCCCGTTGTCGAAGAGGCGACGGTTCTGGTGCTGATGAACCAGATGTCGTACGACCGCTTTGCGCCGCTCGTCCGGGCGGACGGCTTGGCGCTTGTGAACGCGAGCATGGTGAAGCCGACCGCGGTGCACGGGAAGGCGCGGCTGGTGGCGATAGATGCCTCGGGCCTGGCCAATGAGATGGGCGACGTCCGCGTAGCCAATATGATTCTGCTGGGGGCGCTGGCGCGGCTGAAAGGCCTTGCGCCGGCCGAGGCGATCGTTCATCTGCTGGAAAAGAAACTGGGGACCCAGGCGGGCAAGCGCGAGATCCTCAACCTCAACAAGAAGGCCCTCGAGGTAGGTGCGGCCGAGGCGGAGCGAGTCGGCCGGTCCTGAGGCGTCTGGAATTGCCCGCGGCGAGAGCCGCGAGAGGCCTCGCCGGAGCCGGCCGAATCCAAAGAGAGCGAATAAGATTATCGCATGACACCAGCAAGGAGCTTCCCGTGTTTCAAGAGACCATCACCGAGTGTCGTCCGGAGTATCCCCCGGCTTACGTGTCCAACGGCCTCGTGGGCCTGCGCGTCGGCCCAATCCCTCTCCTCGGCGGCGTGGCGCTGGTGAACGGCTACGTCGGTGCGAATGCGGAAGAACGCATGGAAAGCGTCGAGGGCGCGCCGTACCCGGTCGGGGCGGACATTCTGGTCGGCCGGGTCTGGCTTTCCCAGCGGCCGGACCTGGCGGTCTTCAAGGAGCAGACCTACGACTTCTCCTGCGGGGAGTTGCGCAGCCGGTTCGACTTCAAGGTGGACGCCACGACGGCGCGGGTGGAAGTGGTCACGTTTTGCAGCCGCACGCAACCGTCGCTTACGCTTCAGCAGGTCAGTGTGACGGTGGACCAACCGTGCAGCCTGACGCTGCGCGGGTTCCTGGAGACGGCGGGACTGGCGGGGCGTTGTTTGCGCCGCGAGACGCTCAGTGCCAGCCAGGTGAAAGTCGTCGTCGTAGACGGCTGCCTGCATTGGGAAAGCCGGGGCGGGCTTGCTTCCTGTGGGGCGGCGTTCTGGACCCGTTTTCTCGGCGACGACCAGGCCAAGGAGAAGCGCAATTTCTGGGGTTATGAAAACTCGGTTACCAAGGAGTACACGGTTTCAGCGCAGCCGGGCAAGACCTACGTGCTCCAGCAGATCGGCAGCCTTGTGCCCAGTCTGATGAATGCCGAGCCGGACCAGCAGGCGATCCGGCTGGCGGGGATCGGCAAACACTGGGGCTTCGATCAACTCCGCGCGGATAACCGGGCGGCCTGGGATGAAATCTGGAAAGGCCGGGTGTGCCTCCTGGGGGCCGACGCGAAGTGGCAGGCCATCTCGGACGCGGCTTATTTCTACCTGCACACCTCCATCCATCGCTCTACGCCTTGCAGCATCGGGCCGTATGGGCTTACCTGGGGTTACTACGGTCACGTTTTTTGGGACACAGAGACCTTCATGTTTCCGCCGATCCTGCTGACCCAACCCCAGGCTGCGCGCGCCATGCTCGACTATCGCAGCCGGATGTTGCCTGCCGCGCGGAACACCGCCCTCCTTCACGGTTACACCGGGGCCCAGTTCCCCTGGCAGAGCATGACGCACGGGGGCGAAGTGACCCCCACTTGGATAGACGGCGTGTTGTCGGAACAGCACATTACCCTGGATGTGGCCTTTGCCTTCGCGCAGTACGTGCATGCGACGGGCGATGAGCAGTTCCTGCGCCAGCAGGCCTGGCCGGTGCTGGAAGGCGTGGCCGAATGGATTGCCAGCCGCGTCAAAAAAACGGATCGCGGATACGAAATCTGTCACATTGAGGGAATTGATGAGGGAACGTTGAACGTCAACAACAACTCCTACGTCAACATGGTGGCCACGGTGATCCTGCGGGAAGCGCAGGACTTTGCTCGTCGCCTGGGCATCCAGCCGCCGCCCGAGTGGGGCGAGATCGAACGCCGGATATTCATCCCGATTGACGCGGAGGCCAAAGTGATTCTCAAGCACGACCGCCACCGGCTCAAGGACCAGCCCGTCGGCATGGAGCCGTTGGCTGCGTTCTTCCCGCTGACCTACCGTCCGGACGAGGAGGTGGAACGTGCCACCACCCGGTGCTGCCTGGAAAGCTCGCGGCCTTTCATGCATTACCCCTTCATCCCTGCCCTGGTAGGGGTTTTCGCCGCGCGGTTGGGCGACCGCAAGTTTTCGGCAGAACTCTTTACAGCCGGCATGGCCGACTTTGTGGTCAAGCCGTTCATGATGTTCAGCGAGTTCGGGGATCCCGAGCCGCACGACAGGGCGCCGGTCGGGGCTCCGTTCTTGACGGCACCGGGCAGTTTCCTGACGGCCTGTCTGTACGGCTTGCCTGGTTTGCAGTTGGGTCCCGGCGAACCGGAAGGCTGGTTCAAGTTTCCTGTCGTCATGCCGGAACTCTGGGAGGGCGTCGAGGTCGAGCGGATCTGGGTCCACGGCCGCCCGGCCCGCCTCACCGCCCGTCACGGAGACAAGCGCGCGACGATCGAAGTCTAGCCGCGACCCCGCCCGAGGCAGGCAGGCCGTGAGGGAGCGGGCCTTCGCGTGCGGAATGCGGAATGACGGCGGCTTTGCCGCCGAAAGGTTGTCATTCCGATCGCGGCGAGGCGAATCGAGCAGGGCAGGTGGCGGCTCGTTGTCGCAACGGCGTTCGTCGTGGCGGTGGGTATGGAGGCGGCGGGCGCGCCAGCCCAGGAGCCACAACGATGGCACTTTCGGGTCAGGTGCACCAGTATCGCCGGGTGGAACTCGCCCTGGAGTGCGACGCCCCGTCGGACCAATCGCTCGACAGCGATGTGGTGGTCTGCGACTGCTCGAGTTCCAGCGGCGCTCGGCTGCGCGTGCCGGCGTTCTGGGACGGCGGCCGGACGTGGCGGGTCCGCTTCGCGCCGACGCTGGCCGGGCGATGGACTTACCGCGTCGCTACCGTGGCGGATGGCGGCACCGAGGCGGTGCTGGCCCAGGGCGCCATCGATGTCCAGCCGGCCGCTGGCCAGAACCTCCTCGACCGTCATGGCGGCCTGCTGAAGGTGGCCGAGGGCGGCCGGTACCTCACCTACACCGATGGCACCCCCTTCTTCTGGCTCGGCGACACGTGGTGGTTCTGCCCGAGCGACCTTGTGACCATCGACCGGTCGAACCGGCCGGGCGTCGCGTCGATGTACCGGCGGCTCGTCGACACGCGGGCCGGGCAGGGTTTCACGGTGGTCCACATGGCGTCGCTGGGTCCGCTGGCAGCGGGCCGCGGCGTCTCGAGCAGTTTTAGCGCCCTCTTCGACGGCCGCATCGATCCGGCCTACTGGCAGACGTACGACCGGTACGTCGATTACGCCTCCTCGCGCGGTATCGTGCCGGTGCTGGGCTTCGGGTTTCACACGGATCTGAACTCGCCGACGCTCGAGCAACTCCAGCGCCTGTGGCGGTACGTGTTGGCGCGGTACGGGGCGAGCCCGGTTACGTTCCTCATCTGCGGCGAGTACAACCTGGCCTCGGTGGTGGACTCGAATGGCAAGAGGACGTTCGGCGAGGTCGACGAGCAGCGCGTCGCCAAGGTGCTGGCCCTGGGCCGTTTCATCAAGGACCACGACGCGTACCGGCGGGCGATAACGGTTCACCCTTGGCACTACGTCGAGGAAAAACGCCAGGCATGGGATGAGCCCTGGTGCGACGTACGCATGATCCAGGGCGGCCACAGTGCCGACGGGCCGCCGCCCGCGGTCTATTTGGATCTCTGGCGCCGCATGCCGCCCAAACCGCTTCTGGAGGGCGAGGTTGCCTACGAGGGCATCCACGGCTTCACCGAGGCTGTTGTCCGCCGCAACGCCTACAAAGCCATCCAGTGCGGCAGTCTCGGGTTTACGTACGGGGTGCAGGGCCTGTGGTACCCGACGCAGGACGAGAGCGACGAGAAGTTCAAGGAGTGGGGCACGCCCATTCCGTGGTGGAAGGCGCTGGAGGCGCCGGGGGCCGCCCAGATGAAACACCTGCGGGCCGCGTACGAAAGCGTCGAGTGGTGGCGGCTGGAGCCCGTGCCGGCGGAGCGGTTATCGTGGCCGGCCGACGGCGTTGCGCGGCGCGAGACGTTCGTCAAGGCCGACGGCGAGAAGACCGTGCTGATCTACGTCGCGTCGTGCAAGCGGCCGTCAGCGATGCCCTGGCTCATGCTCGGCGACGCTGGCGGGACGTACGGCGCCACATGGTTCGACCCACGGACCGGCCAGGCGCGCCAACTCCCCGATCCCATCAAGGCCGAAGGCGACCGCGTGCGCCCCCCTTCGCCATCGGATACGCAGGACTGGGTGCTGATCCTCAGACGCCGGTAGGGCGGGAGTCCCCTCGCGCGGTGCTTGAGGTTGGTTCAGTTAATCCGCAATCCGCAATAGAATAGGCCGGCCAAGCACGAGGGTGCGCGTCATCGCCCCCCGGCCTGACCGGCCCTTTGTCAGTCGAACGCCAACCCGCTCGCCTATGGCTCGCGGCCAAACCAAACTACTTCGCCGCCTCAAACCGCTTGCTCGCCCCGTCCCAGTCAATGATCTTCGTCCATGCGTCCACGTAATCGGGGCGCTTGTTCTGGTACTTCAGGTAATAGGCGTGTTCCCACACGTCGCAGACGAGGAGGGGCGTTGAGCCCCAGATCGTGAGGTCCTCGTGCCGCTCGGCCCGCCTCACCGCCCGTCACGGCGACAAGCGGGCGAAGGTGGCGTACGACAAGTGACGAAGTGACAAAAACCTCCCTGTGCAGATAATCTGCACGGGGAGCCGGAATCTCAAGAGCGAACCCGCAAGGTCGCTTTGGTTAACAGAGAACCCCCGCGGCGAGAGCGGCGGGGCTCGTGTATTCCCGCCAATAATCCGGGGTCCCCGATGTGCCGCTCCTCATCGGGCAAGAGTCAGGTGTTTCGTCGGAACCACTCCAGTGCCGCCTCGCCTTCCGAGGGTGTACTGACGAAAACCGTGTAGATGGTTTTTTCCGGGCGCAGTTCCCGGTGCATGGCCTGACATTCCTCAAGCGGCCCGCCCACGTGGACCGCCTTGCCGGCGGCCTGGCATTCCTGGAACACGTCCAGGTACTGAATCTGCGGGCCGTGTCCTTCGCCCGGCAGGAACCCAATCGTGTGCAGGCCGCGGCTTGAGAGGATCGCTTCCTTATGCTTGAGCGCCCCGACGCCATCCCAGTGATAATAGGCATGTCCGACGATCTCGGCCTCCTCTTCCAGGGCCGGCAGGACCCGCCGCCGGAACATCTGCGGCGAGATCATGATGGAGAAGTCGCACTGGAGCACCGCGGCGCCTCGGTAGGAGAAGAAGCCGGCGGCATAGCCCAGTTGCGGCAACCGCGCGGCCGCGGTGGTGGCGCGCCACAAGGCTGGAAAGAGTGCCCGCGCATCGGCCAGGGCACGCTCGACCACTTCCGGCCGGTCCAGGAGGTCCAGGCACAGGTTCTGCGCGCCCCTTGCTGCGGCCAGCAGCCCCAGGTTCGTGTGTAGATCAATCGTGCCGAGGCACATCTTCCCGCCCAGCCGCTCGGCGGCCGCTTGCAGGAGCGACAGCATCCGCTTCCACAAAGGGTGATCCTCATTCAGGCGCAGCGGCAGCGCGCCATCCCACTCGTGGATGAAGGGATGCGACCAGTTGGTGCCCGTCACGTTCTCATGCCAGATGAACTGGCTGTTGCGGCTACAGAAAATCGCCACCTCATCGCAGCCGAAGGAAGGGCTGAAGGTGGGCAGGGCCTCGCCGCCCCACCACATCCCCCGCGCATTTTCCAGCGTCTGGTCCAGGACCGCGTCGAACGGGCGGAAGACCTTGTCATGATAGGATGGCGCCGGCACGGCCGGCGCGCCGGGCCTGGGGCAACTCACCAGGACCACCGGGCGGTCCAGGATCTCGCCGTCGAGATACGCTTCCCAGCGGCGGACGGCGTCGGCGAAGTCGGCCTTGAGTTCCAGATGGCGGCCGGCGGGCGCCGGCGGCATGGGTTTCGTTGGTTCGCCCATTCCAGTATCCTCGCGTTTTCGCGGTTGCTCCAAGGGTGCCCTTGGGCACGCGTCATGCCGAGCAGAGTATATAAGGATGACCGCCCAAGCGGCACACCAAATCTGTTGGCAGGCCGGCCGCTGGTTTCTTACTCAGGCACTCAGGCACTCAGACACTCAGGCACATAGGCACTCGAAAGCAACCCGCTCGCCTGGACGGCCTTCGTGGCGGCGGCGAATTGCGCGAGCATCTTTTCCTCGGATTTTCGTATAATACGGATGAGAGGAAGTCGCTGGGAGGGTCTAATCATGCGCGGCCGGACGATAGGGATTCTGGGGTTTGCAGCCACGGTGCTCTGCATCGCAGGGGCGGTTCGGGCGCAGCAGGCGGAAGAAAAGGGCGACCGCAGCACCGACTCCGAGTCCGCGTACCTGGAGCGTCTCAAAGAGGTCCGCCTCATCGAAATCCGCCATCTCCGGTCCGGCGACGCGAAGGAGTTCGAAGCCGGCCGAACCAGGATCCTCGCCATCGAGGACGACGCGGCGGTCGGCCCGCTGGTCCACGTCCTCTACGGTCCGAACGAGCAGTACCGAGGCCTCTTGATTGAGGCGCTCGGTCGCCACGCGGCCCGCGGCTCCGCGGCTGCAAGGGCGTATCTGCAGGAAATTGCGGTCGGCGACTCCAGCCACAGCCACCGCGGGCGGGCGGTCAAGGCCCTTCAGGCCAACCGGTCGTCGTTGGCCCCGGCGCCGACGGAGAGGCTCTTGGCGCACCTGGCGCTCGACGAGGTGGACGTGCTGCGCGACCGGGCGGCCGAGGCCCTCGCCGCCATGGACGAGAAGCGGGCCGTCTGGCTCCTGGCCGAAAGGCTCGTGACGGTGGAGTACCGGCTCGTCGGCGCCGAAGTGGCGGACTACAGCATGATGCTGGACATTCGCGGCCAGTGGGCGGGCGTGCCGGTCTTCCGCCGGGTGGCGATCCAGGCGGCGGTGCCGGGCGGCGTCGCGACGACCTTCATTGAACTGCCCCAGGTCCAGATCGTGGACTTCGCCACCACCATCGCCATGACCGAGCGCCACATAGGCCCGGACTACCAGCGCGTCGAGGTCCGCCATCCGCAGATCCTCGCGGCCTTGAAGAAGTTGACGGGCAAGGACTTCGGCTACGATGTGAAAGCCTGGCAACGATGGCTCGACACCCAGCCGCAAGACATCCCGCCGTGGGAACCCATCCGCTTCAAGGCTGAGAGCGAGCCGGTGTCCGGGTCGGAGTGATTCCCGGCCGTGCGCTGCGCCCCTAAGCACCGAGCACTTTCACTACCAGCAGCGTCATGTCGTCGCCGCGCGGCGCCAGGCCGGCGAACCGCCGGATGTCCCACCGGATTTCCTGGACCATTCGTTCGGCGCCGTGGTCGGCGTGTCGGCGGATGGAGTCGAGAAGCCTTTCCCGGCCGAAACGTTCGCCCGTGAAGTTGGCGGTGTCGAACGCGCCGTCGGAGAAGGCGACCAGTGTGTCGCCGGGTTCCAGGGCGAGGACCTCGTATTGGTAGTCGGCGTCGGCAGTGACGCCGATCAGCGGCCCGCCGACAGTAAGTTGTCGGATCCGCCCGCCGCGCACCAGAACGGGCGGCTCGTGGCCGGCATTCGAGTAGGTCAGGCGACGGGCCTTCAGGTCCAGCACGCCGTAGAAGAGCGTCGCGAACTCGCTGGGTTCCGTCTCGGCCGTCAGGCCCTTGTTGACGCGGTCCATGATGTGGTCGAGTTCGTAAACGTGCTCGGCCTGGGCGCGGAGGGCCGCCCGCAGGCTGGCCATCAGGATGGCGCCGGCGACGCCCTTGCCGGCCACGTCGCCGACCGCGACCCCCAGGTTCCCCTCCGGCAGGGGGATCCAGTCGTGGAGGTCGCCCCCGACCTCCTGGCTCGGGACGGTGACGGCGTAGAAGTCGTAGCCGGGCCAGACGGGCGGGCGGGCGGGCAGCAGCCGACGCTGCACCTGCGACGCCAGCGCAAGTTCCCGCTGCTGCTGCCGTGTCTGCGCCAATTCTTCGACCAGCCGCGCGTTGTGCACGGTGACAGCCGCTTGGTCCGCAATGCTCCGAAACAGACGCACCTCCTCCGGCGAGAAGGTGTGCGGCTGGTCGGTGTAGATGTGGAGCGTGCCGAGCGCCCGGCCGTGCGCGATCAGGCCGACCGCCAGGCTGGATACCAACCCCTCCCGCCGCGCTTCCTCGCGGTAACGGACGTGCGCGCCCGTGCGCATGTCGGGCACGGTGAGGATTTCCCCCGCAAGGGCCCGCTGGTCGTTCGGATTCTCGGCGACGATGACGGGGCCCTTCTTCAGGTACGCCGGCGACAGGCCGTACGCCGCCTTGATCACCAGTTCGTCCCCCGCCTCGTTCAGCAGGCGCAGGCTGCTCGCCTTGACGCCCATCACCTCGGCCATGGTGCGCACGATGTTATTCAAGACGAGGTCCGGCTCGAGGGTCGAGGAGAGGAGGCGCGTCGTCTCCGATAGTAGCGTCAGTTCCTCGATGCCGTCCTTCAGGAGCACCTGCTGGTAGCAGAGGCGTGCCAGGGTGTTGGCGAGCAGTTGGAGGAACGAGATGGCCGACCGCAGGCTCTCGTCGCGCGAGACGGGCAGTTCCTGCGCGGCGCGCCAGAGTTCCTCTTCGTCCACGTGGTGCAGGGTCGCCAGGCTCGCCACATCCTGGCGCGTCATCGGTTTTTCGGGCAGGTCGCCCAGGACGATCGTCCCCAGCAGGCGGTCCTTGACGCGGATGGGAGCGGCGAACTGGACCAGGCCGGCGTGGCAGATGTACTTGACGGGCTCCTCGGCCGTTCGCGCCGCGTCCGCCGCCGCGTAGTTTGAGATCGAGCACGCCCCGTTCTCGTGCGTCGGGCCGCCGATGAGTTCGCAGAAGCGGCTCGAGCGGCTGGGGCGCGTCACCAGACGCCCCTTCTCGTCGCGGATGCTCGTTGCCGTCTCCGTCAACTCCGCAAAGCCGTCCTGCACCGCCTGAAGCGTCTCCAGGGCAATCAGGTCCGCCAGGCGCAGGTCCTCCTTGCGCCGCGGCGGTGCGCCGCCGGCTGGATCGCCCCCGCCCGGGGGGACGTCTCGTTCGAGTTGGGCCTCGGGGTCGGTCATGGTACCTTGTGGGTCTTGCGGGACTCCGGCATCAGGCCGGCGCTGCTCACGAAAGGGCCAGCATCTTTTCGATGGCGTCGCGGGCGCGGTCGGCGACGTCGTCCGGCACGCGCACCTCGACTTGCATGTCTTCCAGCGACCACGCGATCTTCTCCAGGGTGTTCAGTTTCATGTTCGGGCAGTCCGCCAGGCTCGAAATCGCGATGACCGTTTTGCCGGGGCTGCGCCGGCGGATGGTGTGGCACACGCCGAGTTCCGTGCAGATGATGAACGCTTTCGCCTTCGACTCTTCGACGCGCCGGATGATCTGGCTTGTCGAGCCGACGAAATCCGCCAGCGCCACCACGTCGCGCGTGCACTCCGGATGGACCAGCACCTCCGCCTCCGGAAACTCTTTTCTTCGCGCCGCCACGTGCTCCGCCAGAATCCGGTGATGCGTCGGGCAAAACCCCGGCCACAGGATGATATTCTTCCGCCCCGTCTGCTGCGCCACCCAGTCGCCCAGGCTCTGGTCCGGCACGAAGAGGATCGGTTGCTCCTTCGGGATGGATTCGGCGACCCGCACGGCGTTGGCGCTTGTGCAGCAGACGTCGCTCATCGCCTTCACCGCCGCCGCCGAGTTCACGTAGCACACCACCGCCGCGTCCGGGCGCCGACGCTTCGCCGCCGCCAGTTCCCTCGGCGTAATCATGTCGGCCATCGGGCAGCCGGCGTTCTCGTCCGGCACGAGGACCGTCCGCTCCGGGTTCAGAATCTTCGCCGTCTCCGCCATGAACCGCACGCCGCAAAGGACGATCACCTCGGCCTCGACGCTGCGGGCCTCCCGCGCCATCGCCAGGCTGTCGCCCACGATGTCCGCAACGTCCTGGACCTCGGGTATCTGATAGTTGTGGGCAAGGATGACCGCCCGCCGCTCTCGCTTCAGCCGCCCGATGCGGTCGGTTAGTTCACGTTTTGCCGGTGCTTCGAGCGACGTCACGGGCGCCTCTCCGTCCTGGGGAGCCCCGCGGCCCCCGGAAGCCGCCCATTATAGGCCCTCGGGCAGGGGAGGTCCACCCGCAAAGGGCCTGCCTGTACGCCGGTGCGGTCTTGTCGTCCGGCCTCCCGGTCGGTAGAATCTTGCGGCTCCAGCGCGAAGGAAACGACGCCCCGTGACGCTCAAACTCGCCGAGACCGACACCCCGACCGCCTGCCACGGCGAAGTCGAAGACGAAGCCGGGCCGCCCGCTCAGCCCCCTTGTCCGGCCCCCATCTCCCCCGTTCAGGAGATGGTTGACAACCTGCCCTATGCGATCATGGTTCTTCTGGGGTCGGCCGTGCTTGCCCTCGGGGCCGAAGGGCTCTGGCGGTGGCTCGGCCCGGGCCTCTATGCCGCCTACGGTCTGGCCGGGGCCGTCTGGGTCATGCTCTTCATCTGCCCGTGGTGCCACTTCTACGCGACGCGCCTGTGCCCGTGCGGCTACGGGCGGATCGCCCCGCTCCTTCGCGCCCCGCAGGGGCCCGACGGCTTCGCCCGCCAGTTCCGCAGGCACATCCCCGTCATCGTTCCCCTCTGGTTCATTCCTGTGGCGGCAGGCGCTTGGTTTCTGGTGAGCGAGTTTTCCTGGACGCTCGCGGCGCTCCTCGCCCTCTTCATCGTCAACTCGTTTCTCGTCCTTCCGTTCCTGGCGCGCCGCTACGGCTGCGCCCGCTGTCCCCAGCGCGACGGCTGCCCGTGGATGGCCAAGTGCCGGTCTTAGCCGCGGGGCGTGTCCGAGGGCCGCCAACCTTGACATACGCCCTCGCCGGGGCTATAGTTGGCCCGCCAGTGGCAGTTTGTGTGCGCGCGTAGCTCAATTGGATAGAGCACCGGCCTACGGAGCCGGGGGTTGGGGGTTCGACTCCCTCCGCGCGTACCATGGAAAGTGAATGGCACGGCAGCGGCGTGCCGATAAAGGCCTGGGTTCCCCGGTAGCTCAATGGTAGAGCGAGCGGCTGTTAACCGCTAGGTTGCAGGTTCGAGTCCTGCCCGGGGAGCCATTCGACTCGCCCTCGTGTTGCTCGGGCTCGCTCATGGCCTTCGGCCAACGCGAGGGCGAGTCGAATGGCCCTGAGCGGAGGCGCGAAGCGCCGGAGTCGAAGGGCCATTTCACCGAGAGTCCAATGCCTGCTTGGTTCTACATCCTGCGATTGCGTTCAAGGCTGCTCTATCCGGGTGCCACCACCGACCTGGAGCGCCGCTGGCGCGAACACCTCGAAGGAAGGGCCTGCCGCACAACCGAGCGCGACCCGCCCGTTGAGCTGGCTTACTCGGAATCCTTCCCCACGTTTGTCCAAGCGCGGCGTCGCGAGACTCAGGTCAAGCGCTGGTCGCGCGCGAAGAAGGAAGCCTTGGTCGTTGGCGATGTTCAGCGACTGAAGCGATTGGCGAAGTGCCGCATGCACTAGGCGTGCCGCGCGCTGTTGACCTTGGACCCGCCTTCGCCGAGGCTACGGCGGGTAAACTTTAGACTTTGGACCGCCTTTGGCTGGATATGGATTATTGTTGTTTGTCCGTGCCCGCCGAGGTAGGCTGTCGGTATCCCGAGCCGGGAGCGGGGGCCGTCATGAGCCGACAGGCGAATCTCGCGGACTCCTTCCTTTCGGCCGCAGAAACCCGGCCCGAAACCGAACAAGAGACGAAGGAATTAAGTATGCTGTCCCCGGAACTCCGCCCAGACGCCAGGACTGACTTAGGAGGATGCACATGGGTGGTCAGCTTGTCGCCGGGATAGCTTGTTGTTTGCCACTCTTGCTTGCGTGGTGGCTTTGGTGCGCGTTTGTGTTTCGGCGTTCAGATGCATGGGCAATACTGAGGGGGTTAACTCTTGTCAAGCGTGCGACCATCATAATCGTAGTTGTGGTCGTAGTCATACAAGTCAGTTCCTACTGGTGGAGCGCAACGTATACATCTCTCGGCGAAGCCCTTTTGGTCGGCGCGGTGATTTTCCCCTTGGGAATCGGCCTGGAGTACATCATTGGGGTATCGGGCTTGCAGGTTGCTTTGCATAGAGCTCTGCGGAGCAAAAGAACAGGTCGTGCGGATGTGGCCCGGTCCGCCAAGGCGCAAGTGCAGGCATGGCGCTGGCTGCACATCTTTCTCTGCAAGCTGGAGCGAGAGTCCTACGAAAGTTTCGTTGACAGGATCTCACCAGAAGGCCATCCGGATGATGGCTGACGAGAACTATTAATGTACTACCTGTGCAAAAAATAGAAGATGGGCTGCGGGTTCGTGGGACGGGTGTACTGGTCCACCGATTTTGGGTTAGCGCTGCGTTAGGGTTGCGGAGGCATTCCCGGAGCGTGTGGAAGGCGGACTAGAGGGCCGGACCGGCACGATCCGGGCCTCGGATCAGGTCAAAGTAGTCACGGCGGGGGCCATAAGGCGGCGATTGAGCGCACTGTGTGCGGCCGGTGGGCGTTGTACCACGTCGCATAAAGGTCGAGTTCCCGCCTGCATTTGCCCTCCCGTGTAACGGGCTAGAATCTCCCCAACGTTTGAAACTCGTTCGGAGCGGGGAGCCATTCGACTCGCCCTCGTGTTGCTCGGGCTCGCTCATGGCCTTCGGCCAACGCGAGGGCGAGTCGAATGGCTCGGCGCTCGGTTGGCCGGTCGTCGGCTGCGGAACGTCCCGCCGGGAAAGTATCGCTCATCCGGCGTCGCGCCCCGGACTGCTTATTCGCCTGTGTTCCGAAAAACCGTCTCAGGCCAGCCGCACGGCAACCGTGTGCGTCTTCCCGTCTATCGGTAGCGGCGCCCGGACGGGATGCGGCTTTCCATCCACCGTGACCGACGTAACCGGCGCGTTGGCCTTTCGGCGGGGATTGCGGATCGTCACGTGGTAGGTTGTGCCGCGATAGGTGCGTGTCGCGGAGGCGGCCTTCCACGCGCCCGGCATACATGGTTTGATGATGATGCCATCATACGTCCGCCTGAGGCCGAGGACAAATTCGGTCATCGCCAGGAAGAGCCACGCCGCGGACCCTGTGGCCCATACGTGCTCGCCCGCTCCCTGCCCGACGAGGGCGTCCGGCCCCAGGCATCCGTTGAAGTACGAGTTCGGCTGGTTGACGACGGGCCGCCCGGGGTTGGTCATCTCGATGGCGCGCAAGAGTCGCAGCGCCTCGTCCGCCATGCCGCGCTCAAGAAGCGCCATGAGCATAAATGCATTGCCATGCGTATAAACGGAGCCGTTCTCGCAGATGCCCGGCCGCATGTAACTCATCCGCCCGACGTTCGCGACGGGCTTCAGGTACGTCGGCCGGTTGAGCATCAGGCCCCAGCCGGTGTCGAGCCGTCGGCGGACGTTGGCCCATGCGGCGTTCCATCGCCTGTCGTCCGCCACGCGTCCGAGTTGGGCCCAACTCTGCGTGTTGAGGAAGATCTTGCCCGCCGGGTTCTTTCGCGACCCGATCGGCCGGCCGTCGTCGTCCAGGGCGCACAGGTACCACCCTCCGTCCCAGGCGTGGCGGTTGAGTGCCCGCCGCATGTCCGCCCCCCATCGCCGCAGGGTCCGGGCGTCGGCCGTGCGCCCGATCCTCAGGGCCAGTTCCTCCATCAGCCGCGCCCCGCGCGAGAACGCCATCGAGAGCCAGACGCTCTCGCCCCTGCCCTTGCGTCCGACGCCGGTCAGCGAATCGTTCCAGTCGCCGAAAAATATCAGGCACAGGCCGTGCGCGCCGCGGTCGGCCCGAAGCCGCTTCATCGCCTTCATGAGGTGCTCGTACACCGTGCCCGAGCCCTTGTCGTAATACCGGACCCGCCGGTCAAGGATGGCGAAGTCGCCCGTCTCCTTGACGTACTCCGTCACGGCCGAGATCAGCCACTGGGCCGAGTCGGCGTACCGCATCGGGTCTATCGGATGCCAGCCGCGAAGCGCAAAGCCGTCACGGTACTGGTGGGCGCAGGCCTTCAGGAGGATCGCCCGCGACCGCTCCGGGTCCTGCGTCAGGACCCCTTGCGCCTGCTGGACGATGTCGCGGTATCCCTTGTACCCCCAGCGGCAATGGACCGCGCCGTGATGGATCTGCTGTTTCATCCAGACGTTGTAGAGCGGCTCCATCGAGGGCGCCGGCACATGAATCTGGATGTTCTTCATCATCCGGGCGCGCTCGCGGGCGACCGCGTCGAAGCGCGGATCGGCGTCAAGGTTGCCGCCGAGGTACTTGCGGCGGAAGCGGCCGATGGTGCGAGGCTCGTCGCACGCGCCGACCAGGAACCGCGTGTCGGCCCGGCGGCCGGGCGCGACCGTGAAGCGCACCTGAAGCGACCCCGTGGGCGTTCGCCGCGTGGCCGGATGGCGCGGAATCAGCGGGTGCGAGAGCGCCTCCGGACAGGCCAGGTTGCCGCGCGGTCCCAGAAAGGCGTCGCGGCCGGTGCACCACGAGACGGCCCGGCGGTCGGACGTCACGAACGCGTTGTGGTAGGGGAAGTTTATCGTCTGATGCCGCTCGCCGTCCTGGCGGACGAAGACGGCGTTGACATTTTTCTCGAAGCCTGCGCGCCGGTACAGGAACCCGCCGAAGAGGTCCACGCCGTCGCATTCCATCGCCATCTCTGTGACGAGGCTGATGCGCCGCGGCCGGCGCGTGAGGT
>Ga0307377_10004733_pt1 | contig 14804 bp, 13 predicted proteins | sample TR3MG_FD_202535 | JGI IMG/M metagenome (GOLD analysis project Ga0307377, IMG submission 202535) | Soil microbial communities from Risofladan, Vaasa, Finland - TR-3 | ecosystem: Environmental > Terrestrial > Soil > Coastal area > Acid sulfate soil | place: Finland: Risofladan, Vaasa | collected... | reverse complement strand
TATTACGATGAAGATCGTCTGAAGACTCCGATGATACGTGTTGAAGAACGAGGAAGTCAGACTTTCAGGGAAGCCACCTGGGATGAAGCATTCAGTTTTATCTCGGAAAAAATGAAGGCAATTGCTCAGGAACATGGACCTGAATGTATAGCTCTTTTTACACATGGATCAGGCGGAAAATATTTTGGGGATCTTCTCCAGGCTTTTGGTTCCACTAATATTGCTGCTCCTTCTTATGCTCAATGTCGTGGGCCACGTGAGGTAGCATTTGTTGCAACTTTTGGTGAGGGTCTCGATTCACCTGAACCAACTGATATTCGCGACACGAAATGTCTGGTGCTTATTGGATCGCATATTGGGGAGAACATGCATAACGGGCAGGTTCAGGAGATGTCGGATGCTATTGATAAGGGTGCAACAATCATTACGGTAGATCCTCGTTTTTCAACTGCTGCAGGAAAATCAAAATACTGGCTGCCAATTAAGCCTGCTACAGATATGGCTCTGCTTCTCTCATGGATACATATTATTATTAGCGAAGAGTATTATGATAAGAAGTATGTTGAGAAATATACTTACGGGTTTACCGAGTTAGCCGAAGCTGTAAAAAATTATACTCCTGAATGGGCATATGGTATCACTACTATCAAACCAGATATTATCCGCATTACCGCAAAAGAGATGGCTAATGCTGCACCTGCAGTAATTGTTCATCCTGGACGACATGTAACCTGGTATGGCGATGATACTCAGCGCTTAAGAGCCGTAGCAATTCTAAATGCCCTTCTTGGCAGCTGGGGAAGACGAGGAGGATTTTACAGATCTGAAACATTTGATCTACCCTCTTATCCGCATCCGGCCTTTCCTGAAAGTAACAGGACATGGAGAGATGCCTTTCCCGGGAAATATGTATTGGCTGATCTTGCTTTAGCCAGCGGTATTTGTGATGCTACTATACCGGTTACAACCCGCGACTGTTCATACAAGGGGTGGATAATCAATGGTACAAACCTTATTGAAACACTTCCTAATCAAAAACAGACCATAGAAGCCATTCATAATCTTGATCTTATGGTGGTAATCGATACAATGCCAATGGAAATTACAGGATGGGCAGACGTTATATTACCTGAATGCACTTACCTTGAGAGATATGATTCAATACGAACCAGTCCTCATCGTAAACCACAAATAGCTCTAAGGATGCCGGCCGAAGAACCAAAATATAATTCCAGACCAGCATATTGGATGGCTCGTCAGCTGGCAATTAAGCTAGGACTTGAAGCATATTTCCCATTTGAGAAGATTGAAGATCAGCTCGACTGGCAGTTAAAACAGATTGGATCATCGCTTGAAGAGATGCAAAGAGTTGGGGTAAAAACTTTCGAGAAGGAATATGATAATCTCTATTTTGCTGAAGATGAAGATGTGGAATTCTACACCAACACAGGAAAGATAGAGCTATATTCAACCTCCTTTGTCAATGAAGGATTTGATCCTATACCTGCTTATACTGCTCATCCCGAACCACCACAGGGATATTACCGTTTAATATATGGCAGGGCTCCCATGCATACTTTTACCAGGACATCGAACAATCCAAACCTATTTGATCTTATGGATGAGAATACTCTCTGGGTTAATCCTAAAGTTGCAAAGGAATGGTATCTGAAAAACGGGCAGGAGATTTATTTGATGAACCAGGATGGTGTCAAAAGCCAGTTCCCTATAAAAGTACGGATCACTGAGAGGATAAGATGGGATTCCGTTTATATGGTTCATGGTTTTGGGCATGCAGATAAAAAGTTAAGCCGTACTTATGGTCGTGGTGCCAGCGACACAAAGTTAATTACTAACGTAATGCTTGATCCTATTATGGGAGGAACCGGTATGCGTGGCAACTTTGTCACTTTTATTACCAGCCTTGAAGAAACGGAGGTAATATCATGAGATATGCAATGGCCGTTGATACCAGGAAATGTGTGGGATGCAGCGATTGTGTTGTTGCCTGCCAGACTGAAAATGATGTTCCGATTGGATATTGTCGTGACTGGATAGTAGAGGTTATTGATGGAACTTATCCTCAGCTTGAAATGGAGATCAGGTCGGAAAGATGTAACCATTGTGAAAATGCGCCTTGTGTCAGATGTTGTCCTACCGGAGCCAGTCACGTAGTGGATGGCGGAATTGTTCTCGTCAAGCATAATGAATGCATCGGTTGTGGAGCATGTATAGCTTCCTGCCCCTATGATGCACGATATCCACATCCTTCAGGCTATGTTGATAAATGCACTTTCTGCTATCACAGAATAAAGAATGGAATGTCTCCGGCATGTGTGGAAGTTTGTCCTACAAAATGCCTCTATTTTGGTGATCTTGATGACACAAACAGTGATGTATCTGTTGTATTGAAAAAGAGAAAATTTAAAACTCTTATTCCTGCGGCTGGAACTAATCCACAACTATATTTTCTAATCTAGAATATTAATTATCAATTAAATATGAAGGAAGAAATTTTTGTCAGCGGCAGGATGAATCAACTGGTTGATCCGCATTTGCATATCTGGCACTGGCAGATCTCTCTTTATCTGTTTCTGGGTGGAATGGCGGCAGGTATTCTTGCAATTGCGGCTCTGTATTTCATCAGAGGAAAAGAGAAAGACTACAAAACAGCAGTCCGGATTACCCCTTTTCTTGCACCTGTACTTCTTGTAGTGGGACTAATTGCATTGTTCTTTGATTTAAGGCACAAACTATTCTTCTGGCAGCTTTATACAAATATAAAATTGCAGTCTCCCATGTCATGGGGTGCCTGGACTCTTATGGTCATAACACCAGTTTCCATTGTATGGTGTGCACTTCATATTAAAGAAATTTTTCCGAAATGGGATTGGAAATTTAAATTGTTTTATGATCTGGAGGCATTCTTTAACAAGTATAAAAAAGTACTGGCTTGGATAATGCTCATCTATGCTATAATTCTTGGGATATATACTGGTATTTTACTATCGGCATTTAATGCTCGTCCACTCTGGAACACTTCTATACTTGGACCCCTTTTTCTTGCTTCGGGACTGTCTGCAGGTGCAGCCGCCACATTATTATTATCGAAGGACAAGGCTGAACGAAAGCAGTTTGCGAGGATCGATCTTGTACTAATTGGCATTGAATTATTCCTGATCATCCATATGTTCATGGGATTTCTTTCAAGCACCCAGGTACAGATAGAAGCAGTTGAAATGTTCCTGGGAGGACCATATACTGTTTCATTCTGGGTATTTGTTGTGATACTCGGGATGCTATTACCTGCTATTCTTGAAATAATGGAATTGAGAAAATATCATATACCAGTAATAGTACCTTCTGTACTGGTAATATTCGGTAGTCTTATGCTACGGTTTATAATTGTTTATGCAGGGCAGTTAAGCAGGTGGCTGTACTAGTTAAAGTAAAAAGTTAATAACATTTTAAGATTTGAATATGATAAAATCGAAGGAAATCAAAAAAACAAAATACCTTAATCCCTATCTGGGTGGAGTGTTACTGGGTATAGTCCTTCTGGCAGCAAATTTTGTTTCAGGCCGTGGATTAGGAGCCAGCGGTGCTATTAAAAGTACTGTGGTAACTGCAGTTACTACAGTTGTACCATCGTTTGTCGAAAAATCTGAATTTATTAAGGAATACAGGGAGGCTCACCCGGGAAATCCTATGAAAACATGGCTGGTATTTGAGATGTTAGGCGTATTAGTCGGGGGATTTCTTTCAGGTGCAATTTCCGGTCGTCTGAAAATAAAAGTCGAACATTCTCCGAAAATTACCTCAAGGAAGAGATTGATACTTGCTTTGGCCGGAGGAGTGCTTTTTGGGTTCGGATCGCAACTTGGAAGAGGCTGCACCAGTGGATCTGCCCTGAGTGGGATGGCCGTGCTGTCGCTTGGAGGATTTATATCAATGATGGCAATCTTCGGAACAGCTTATGCTCTGGCATATTTTATGAGAAAGAACTGGATATAATTAGAGGTGCAACGGCGCAACGGCGCAACGGCTCAACGTCACAACGGCACAACGTCACAACGGCAAAACGGTGCAACGGCGCAACGGCGCAACGGCACAACGGCAAAACGGCACAACGGCGCAACGGCAAAACGGCACAACGGCGCAACGGCAAAACGGCACAACGGCGCAACGGCAAAACGGCACAACGGCACAACGGCACAACGGCACAACGGCACAAGACAATAAGATAAAATGACATTTAGACAAATAAACAATAATAATGGGACCACTAGCAGTAAACGAAATAATATCAGAGAATACTAATCTCTTCCTGGCTTTTATAATTGGAATAGGTTTTGGTTTTGTCCTCGAACAAAGCGGTTTTTCTTCAAGCAGAAAACTAGCAGGAGTATTTTACGGTTATGATGCTGTTGTTCTGAAAGTATTTTTCACAGCAGCAATAACTGCAATGCTAGGACTTCTGTTCTTCAGCCTGTTTGGGTGGATTAACCTTAACTGGGTATATGTAAATCCTACATATTTAACATCATCAATTGTCGGAGGGATGATTATGGGAGCCGGTTTCATTATGGGAGGCTTTTGCCCTGGAACAAGCTTCTGTGCTGCATCAATAGGGAAACTTGATGCCCTTGTTTTTATTGGAGGTTTATTTATAGGGGTATTTATTTTTGGAATTGGATATAACCTCTGGGACGGATTATATTTTGCAAAATTTCTAGGTGCTCCAAAAGTTAGTACGGTACTTGGACTGAGCGATGGAGTTTTTGCGTTTCTTCTGATAATAGTTGCTCTTGTGATGTTTTGGATTGCAGAATGGGCCGAAAAGAAATTCCCAAGGGCTGAATATTAATCTTTAAAAAACTATTAATAATTTAATAAAATAGAAATCATGAAACCACGGACTTTATTAGCATTGTTCATAATTCCAATGGGACTGATAATTGCTGCAGTTCCTCAAAATAGGACAAAACCTTACAAGCTTACTGCAGGGGAACTACTGGGTGAAGTGACCACCCGGACACAATTTGTTACTCCGGATGTTGTTGCAGATATGCTCATCAAAAAAGATCCTTCCTTACGACTTATTGATGTCAGAAGTCAGGATGAATTTGAGAAATATAGTCTCCCCGGTGCAATAAATATTCCTGTAACTGACCTTCTTTCTGATTCCTATACAGATATACTTAACCAGGATGTTAAAATGAATATTTTTTATTCAACTGGCACCATCACAGCGAATGAAGCCTGGATGATTACCAGGCAGCTTGGATATACAAACAACTTTGTACTTGAAGGGGGCCTTAACTATTGGTTTGAAGCAATTCTTAATCCACAGGAACCTGCTTCAACCAGTCCAGATGAAGAGTTTGCTAAATATGATTTCCGAAAAAGTGCAAGCCAGGCACTTGGTGGCGGTTTGACAGTTCAGACAATGCCTGATCAAAGTATCTCTTCCCCAAAACCTGTCATTAAACCTGTTGCTAAAAAAAAGAAACCTGCCGGAGGCTGCTAAATATTTTATTTATATATTTGTGACCTTATTAATATATAAATTACGAAACCCAACATGTTTTGCAAACGCAAACGAACTTGCGAGCTCAGCGTAGCCAAACACTAATAAGCTTAAATTCAGAAATAAATGTATTTAGCATACCTTTAAACTAAAATTTAATTAATATGAAAACAAAGATTATTACATTACTATTCGTATCTTTTATTTATTGTATAAGTGCTTCCGCGCAAAGTACAACAAATACTACTGATCCTGTTGGTTCATGGAAGTTTGAGGCTCCTTCTGCTCCTGAAGGATATACTTCAGGTACTATTGTGGTTAGCATGGCAGAAAAAAAATATAATACAACAATGAGCTTTACTGGCAGTGAATATAAACTCAACGGAGAAAATGTTAAGGTTGAAAAAAACATTCTTTCCTTCACAGTCTACATTGAAGGTGAGGGTATTAATACCACACTCAAGATTGAAAATGCTAAGAAAATGTCTGGTAAAGCGGTCTATTCAGGCGGAGAGGTTCCTCTTTCTTTAGCCAAATCGACAGCTGCAAAATAATTAATTGTAAAAAAAAATTACCTATACCTGTATTTTAAAAGTTGCAGCTATGATTTATTAAAATATCTATCTGCAGCATTTGAATATGTTTTTTGCTATTAACGGCCTCGAAGGCAGTTGTTGTACAGTTGAGTTCTGTAAGCACTATATACATTAATTAATCATTTTTATTTAATTTTTTCAAAAGAGATACTGTTTGAAAACAATTTATCAGAGGAGCCGGCTCTATCATTAGATATGATGGAGGTATCTTTAAAAGGTTCCTTACTGATGATGTATATCTTGTTCTGCAGGAAGAGCTAATTTAACTGCTTCCGGATCAGGCTTGATATTTATTTCATAAGGAGGCAGAATATACCAGTAAGTGGTTAGACCATAATTGATAAAAGATCTCACCCAGTGCCACAGTTCAATATTTGAGCTTATGGATGATTTAAACGGGATGGCATCAAGGCTCCTGTATCTCATATTTATTGTCAGCCCGGGATTAAAATTACCGCTTCCACTTGGCTGGGCAATAAATGGATGAGTGAAGAGCTCCGGTCTGCACCATGCATAACCAAAATAATCTTCTGTACCTGTTCCTATACTTGAGGGAAATGCTTCACCATCAACAAATATCTTTTCATCACCTTCACCCCACCATGCATCCACAGTGTTGAAAACAGTAACTGCATCACCTGCATAAATACCCATACCTGTTATTTCGATAAAATTAATATCGCGATGATGTCCGGTACCACCTGTTGATTCAGCACCTTCTGCGAGAATTTTATTGTATTCATGCCAGGAGGATCCGAAATACATGTTGTTCTTTTCCCAGTTGTACTTTGATGTTTCGACATTGATTTTAGCTTTCACAGTCTGTTTACCATAATTTATAATCGAGAGGAAGCAATTATTTTGAAAAGGCATAAGCCAGTAAGTTTCCATATTCATTTGATCATCAACCTTGCTGTTCCATGTTGAAGATTTTGTTTTTTTGTATCCTGTACCAAAAAAATCACCAACCGGAACCCATACAGTCTGCAATCCATCGAACCTGATTTCAAGTACTGTGGATCGCAATGCAAATTCTGTGTTGTCAGCAGACAGATTGACCGTTATTTTTCTAATTGCGGAATTCTTCCGGTTTATTTCTATACTCAAAGAATCATTTGAGGGAACAGATCCTGCAGCATTAAAAATCTTTTTGTTTTTGAAGTTTATATTGTCAGGTGATATGAGTATTTCATTTGTCTTTTTTATTAGTGCCAACCCATTTTTTAATTCGTTTTCAGAAAAGGAGACAACCCTGGTCCCTTTTTCATACTTACGACAGCAAATGTTATAATAGATACTTGGTTTTCTTGAATTTGCGGTTATCTTGATCGCATCGCTCTGAATGGTTATTCTGCAATGTTTCGAGAAAGGAATAGGCATGTATAAATTATGACCTCTCTGGAAGAGATTTGATTCAGAGGAGACTGAAGAACTCAGAGGATCTCCTGCCAGAAGGTGTCCGCTAACGACTTTAAGTACATTATCCTCGATAACAGGACTTATATCATTGTCAATATAAATCCTTATTATTCCGTCATAACCTCCGCCACCTGAAAAGGTCATCCACCATCTTACAATTGCTCCGGGTCCATCTGTATCTAATAAAATATACTCTTTTCTTCCGCTGGAGGAATCTATACCAATAAACTGGGTGTAATCTGCATTGGCAAACCACCCTTTGCCTCCAACAGTATCGGTTTCCCTGTCATAGCTGCTATATTGTATAAGGTTATACCAGGGTGATGGAATCCTAGTGATGCTCTCTTTGTCAGTCATTTCCATAAGCAAAGATTTAATGCTTACAATTCTTTGCCTGCTACAGGATTGTAAAAGCATGCCTGTTAAAAGTGGTATCAGAAATATGAAAATAAGTTTTGTATAGAGATTTTTCATTCAGCAATATTGTTTTTGGTTGTACAGCCCAATTTATGCAAATTCTTAATTTAATGGTATACATCTTATAAAAATTTGTACCTTGATATCACTTAATTTATTTTAAATTCCCGTTATTAAAGAATTTGTAATCAGATATTTTATTATGAGAATAATCCTGATATTTATGGTATTGGTATTTTGTAGTGGTTCTTTTTTTCAGAAATCTGAAGATGGGATGGTTCTCATCCCTTCGGGTGAGTTTAAAATGGGAAAGAATACATCTGAACCATCTGACTGGCAGCCTGAACATCTGGTTAAGATCAATTCATTTTATATGGATAAATATGAAGTTACCAATAGTCAGTATTATGAGTTTTGCCTAGATGTAAAATATCCTTTACCGGAATTCTGGGGTTTAAATGATTTTAAATCAGGCCCGGATTTTCAGGATTATCCGGTTATTGGTGTGAGTTTCAATGATGCTGAAAGATATGCCAGATGGGCAGGCAAACGACTTCCTACAGAAGCAGAATGGGAATATGCGGCAAGGGGAGGGCTGATAAATGAGAATTTCCCATTTGCAGGAAACCAGGTTGATTCAATAAAAGCTAATTACGGAAAGAAATTTAAGGGTATAATGAAAGTAGGGTCTTTCCAGCCAAATGGATTTGGATTATATGATGTCAGCGGTAATGTGTGGGAGTGGACAACTGATTTTTATGATGACGATTATTATTCATCGTCTCCAGATAATAATCCCAAAGGACCCCTAAAAGGCAGATTCAAAGTTATAAGAGGAGGAAGCTGGCATTCAGGAGCAATGTGTATTCAGACATATTACAGAAATGGATTATCATCCAGTTGGGTTGATTTTGCCGTAGGGTTCAGGTGTGCAAAAGATATTAAGTAATGTTTCCAAGATGATTAGCTAAAACAATTTATAATGGAAGATAAAGAAAAGATTATGCTTTCCGATAAGCAGGTAATACCGACTGATGAATACATTTTCACTATTATTGGTGATAAGAAAAAGTTATGGCAAAGTATAATGAGCTATGCAACAGAAAACTATAAGGATAGTTCAGGCACCTGGAATTACTATAACGATGGTAAGCGCTGGCTATTTAAGTTTATACAAAAGAAAAAGACAATTTTCTGGATTAGTATTTTGGAAGATACTTTCAGAGTTACATTCTGGTTTCCTGATAAAGCTGAGCCTGTTATTGAAAACAGTGATCTGCCACCAGGCTTAAAGAATGAATTCAAAAGTGCTAAAAAATATGGTTCAACAAGATCTGTTACAATAAAGATGAATAAAAGTGAGGATGTTGATAATGTGCTGAAGTTGATTGCAATAAAGAATATGATTAAGTAGTGAAATTCTCAATTTGCAATCAATCTAATGCCGAAAAAAAGATATGTACTTTAGCTAAATATTATAGAAAATGAATAACTATGGAAAATAACTTCTACCAGTTTTCAGCCCTTTCGTTACAGGGTAAAGAGATAGGTATGGATACCTATAAAGGGAATGTCATACTGGTTGTTAATACAGCCAGCAAATGTGCACTGACGCCACAGTATGAGGGGTTGGAAGAACTTTACACGAAGTATAAGGATAGGGGATTAGTAATCCTGGGATTTCCATGCAATCAATTTAAAAATCAGGAGCCCGGTACTGAAAAGGAGATAGCTGAGGGATGCCTGCTCAATTACGGAGTTACATTCCCGATGTTTTCAAAAATTGAGGTTAATGGTGATAATGCCCACCCAATCTATAAATACTTGAAGTTTAAACTTCCTGCTTTGTTTGGGAAAAAAATAAGGTGGAACTTTGCCAAATTTCTTATCGATACAAATGGTATTCCGGTAAAAAGATTCTCTCCAACAAAAAAACCTGAGCAGCTTGTGAAGGATATTGAAAGGTATTTGAAATCAATAGAATAGTAATTAACTCAAGATTTATTAGCAGTTCTGTAATTGCAATAATAAGAATAACTAAACCATAAATTTAAAGGGGAAATATAACATGACTCAGGAGCAAAAATTCGATCTTACAGGTCAGGTAGCACTAGTAACCGGGGCTGCAAGAGGTATTGGCAAAGCCTGTGCACTCGCATTGGCTGAAGCCGGAGCAGATATTATTCTTGGTCTGCGGAATAAAGTCAGCGGAGAGGAATTGGTACTTCTAATTAAAGAAATGGGCAGGAAGGTCTTACCGGTACAGATGGATGTATCCAGTCTGGACCAGATACGAGGAGCCGTTAAAGAGGGACATGATCATTTTCAACGTATTGATATACTGATAAATAATGTAGGGATCGGATTTCCCAATGTTGCAGAAGAGGTAACAGAGAAAGACTTTGACGATACTTTAGCAGTTAATCTGAAAGGCACATTCTTTGTATCCCAGGAAGTTGGAAAAATAATGATTAAGCAACACAGCGGGAAAATTATTAATATTGGTTCACAGGCAGGATTTGTGGCTTTACCCACTGAATCTGTTTATTGCATGTCCAAGGCAGGGATATCGCACCTCACAAAATGCCTGGCTTTGGAATGGGCTAAATATAACATCAATGTCAATGCTGTTGCGCCAACATTTATTCAAACTCCTGGGACAGTAGAATGGCTTGAGGATAAGGATTTTCTCAATTCAGTAATAAAGCGCATCCCGTTAGGGAGGGTAGGGCAGGTAATTGATGTAGCCTTACCAGTTGTTTTTTTAGCATCCCCGGCTGCTGATCTAATTACCGGAGAGACACTTATGGTCGATGGTGGTTGGACTATCCATTAATAATTTAGGGATCTTCCCTATCAACTTTGATCTTCTATAGATAGCCAGTATTGTCTGACAATCTCCCTGGTAATGCAATAAGGCAGGAGAAATAAATATTTACTCTGTTTAGAAATATTTATAGCCCGTTACGCTTTAATGCTTCCCGGCCAAGCTTTTCATCATCTTCTTCAGAAAGCCCGCTAACACCTAAACCTCCAATTACTTTACCATCAGCTTTAATTGCAATACCTCCGCCCATGCTTGTAATCTTAGGATCAGGCCAATAGCTCATGTCCTTACCTGTGCTTTGAACCCATTTAGCTAATTCGGATGTGTTTTTTCTCTCACGGGCTGATGTATAAGCCTTGCCTTCTGAAACACAGATTGAAACGAGTAAGGCTTCATCCATTCTTGCAAATGCCATCAGATCTCCATGGCTATCTGTAACCGCAACTGAAACAGATACTTTCCACTCATTTGCTATTGCAATAGCAGTATCAACAATGGCTTGCGACTTTGTGCATGAAATATCCATATTTTCTCTGTTATAATTATTATTAGTAATATAATTAATGTAATAAGTTCACGATTAATCAGAGTGTTAAGTTAATGAAAAATTTGACACCCTACTTCCTTGGCCAGCCGTTCTTTTACCTTAGTCCTTTAGAAATTTTATCTGCAAACCTGCAAATAACATCCTGCCGAAGTCGGGATATCCGTTTACGGTTGAATATTTTATACCTGTTAAGTTTTTAGTTTTAATATAAATTCTTACAGGCACTCTGCCCCCTGTAGTGTAACCTTCAGAAAGATCCAGAGTGAAAAAGTTGCCTAGTGGCTGAGGACCTAAATCCTGTGGAGCAAAACGGTCATTTTCAAATTTTGATACATACTTGCATAGAAGGTTAAAATCGAATGATCTCTTCTTCAAATAAAGTCCTGCACTGCTTATTATTATTGGATTTTCCATGTTTCTAACCATGTCACCATTTTCATTACTTCTGGATTTCATGACTGTAAAATTCACAAAAGGCTGGATGGAATTAAAAATTTCCGGAGAAAATAATTCGAACTCAATTCCAGACTGATTTTGGTCACGGTTAAGATATAACTCTCTCTCAATATTGGTAATGGAATCAAGATGAGTATCTCCGCTCAATACAATGGCATTTTTCTGTATGATGCCAAATGCAGTCAGTGTCATTTTTCCAGAGTTACCAATTCTTCTTAATACACCAATATCCAATTTATACCGTGTTTCATTTAAAGGTTCTGAAAGATCAGTATTAAGAGAACCGTTTCGAGGTTTAATTTGACCGGCAGTTGAATTGAGATAAAGTGATAAATTATTATTAATCTGGAAGGAGACCCCAAAACTACCTTGCATAATTGATGGCTCCCATTGATCCTTAATAGGAGTTACAGATTTAAACTGACTACCATCGCCTTCAATATTGAAGGCACCATAATCATTCATGTATGTTTTTGTCCATCGAAGACCTGCATTAAGCGTTGTTCGTCCAATACGTTGTTCATCAACCAATACTGCAGAAATAGTCTCTGTATCACAACGTTTGCCTGTATAAAACCGTTTACCGTTTGGCGCTACCCAGTGGTTATATAACCCGCCAAACCGTAAAATATTGAGGGAGGTAACTGATACTGACTGGATAAAGTTAACTCCCCATTCAGAATCTTTTTCGTTTGAACTTGTTCCTTTTACTTCATCGTTAAAAGTGGGATTACGGTACGAATGAAATAATTGTAGTTCTGAAGAGAATCTTTCTGCCGGGCGGTAGATCATTTTCAGATTTGTAAGAATAGATCTTATGGGATCAAAGTTCTGAATCATATTGCGATATCTTTGATCCGCGGGTAATTCGGCTATTCTTAATTCTCTCTTTCCCTCGAGGTAGAATAAATTACCTTTGATTATTAGTTTTTCTGACGGTTGCCAGCTCATTTGAGTAAAAACATTGGCCATCCGTTCTTTTGCATGCTTCCCGGCAGGTCCATCAGACCTATCATAGCCAATCCCGGCTGAATATGAAAAATTTCCTATTTTATTACCATTTGAGAGGTGGGTATGGAGATTATTATAAGACCCATATTCCATCTCTATATTTGTCTCAGGATTTATATATTCACGTGTCTTGATATTTACAAGTCCGGCAAGACCCGATAGTCCTGTTAAAAGTGCCGCACTTGACCTTACAATTTCAATCTCTTCGATATCAGAGGTTGAAAAAAAATAGGGTAATTCTTCGAATTCTTTTTGCCAAACGCCATTGATAGCATAATCGGGATAAGGATATTTCTGACCCCTAACTGAAAAGAATTGTTTCACCTGTCTGCCCCTGGTTTCAGTTAAACTTCCGGGAATATAATTTAATGCTTCAATAACATTTGTTGCGCCTTGTTTTACTATGTCGTTATGATTTATTTTACTTATTACTGTCACGATGGAGTTGGGTTCAGTATAGGGTTTCAACATAATATCCCGTGTCTCCCTCCTGGCTGTAATTATTACAGAATCAATTTCATATGTTCTTGGAGGTTTAGTCTGACTCCCATTTTCCTGGGCAATTAAACCATTGCAAAATGCAAGTAATAATAGAAATATTGTGGAATGGTAAAATGCCTGAGAATATCTAGGTGTTTTTACATTATTAGAAGTATCTATTAAAATCATGGCCCGATTATGATATTTTAGTCTGAGTTACAAAAATAGTTGTCTTTATTAAACAATAAGTTAAAATTGGTTAATTTGAAGATGCTCAAAATAGGATTCTTGATTATTATTGATATTTTTGATTTTCCCAGTTCGTTAATTGGAGGTTCAAAAAATATTTGAAAATTATAGAATAGCTGCTAAATGAATGTTAATAGACTTAAAATAACTATCCTGTTGTGCTTGCTGACGTTAGTATCGAAAGGGCAATTTCATGACTGGCCGATGTGGCGTCACGATTATGGACGAACAGGTTCAACTCCTGAACAATTACCAGATAAACTTTATCTTCAATGGCAGGTTAAATATTCTGCCAGAACACCAGTTTGGGATGATCCGCTGAACCAAAACCTGATGCAGTTCGACAGGATTTTTGAACCTATAGTTGCCGGAAATAAAATATTCCTTGGATTCAATGATCAGGATAAAGTTGTTGCTCTGGATATTAATTCAGGATTGGAGTTATGGCATTATTATGCCGATGGACCCGTAAGGTTGCCATTAGCATCTAATAACGGCAAAATCTATTTTACCAGCGACGACGGAAATTGTTATTGCCTAAATGCTGAAAACGGATCTCTTATATGGAAATTATCGCTTGCACCTGCATCAAATAAACTTCTTGGTAATAAACGGCTTATTTCGATGTGGCCGGCAAGGGGAGGTATTGTAATCAAAGATAATATATTATATACCTCTGCCAGTATTTTCCCTATGATGGGAACTTTCATTTATGCGATAAATTCTGATACTGGTGAAGTTATCTGGAAGAATGATGGGACAGCAAGTAATTATATCCTCCAGCCTCACAATTCTCCTGCATTTGGAGATGTTGCACCGCAGGGTACCTTTACGATCAGTGGAGATATTTTGCTGGTAGCTGGAGGACGATCAGTCCCTGCTGCTTTTAACCTGAAAACTGGCGAGGAGATCTACTATCATCTTGCGGCAAGCGGTAAAACAGGTGGAGCATTTACATGTGGTAATGACCAGGTCTATTTCAATCACCACAGGAAAAGGATGACATATATGTATGATGCTGTAACAGGGAAGCCATTAAAGAGGGATGCTGGAGAGTATCCCGTAATTGATGGAAAAACTGTTTACTTTTCCGGAAATAAAATCGCAGCATCCTTTTTAGATGAAACAAAAATGCTTGAAAATATATGGGTATCAGAGTTTTCAGCAACTAACGACCTGATTAAAGCAGGCAATATTCTCTATGCTGCTGATAGTACAGGTATCACTGCGATTAAGATTGTTAATAATAAACCAGAAAAACTCTGGACTCAT
>Ga0307377_10004731_pt1 | contig 14806 bp, 32 predicted proteins | sample TR3MG_FD_202535 | JGI IMG/M metagenome (GOLD analysis project Ga0307377, IMG submission 202535) | Soil microbial communities from Risofladan, Vaasa, Finland - TR-3 | ecosystem: Environmental > Terrestrial > Soil > Coastal area > Acid sulfate soil | place: Finland: Risofladan, Vaasa | collected... | reverse complement strand
GACCCGTTTGTGCGGTGGTTTGTCGCTCAAGCGATTACCTGATCAGGCCCTTGGTGAGATTCCTAATGTTGCGTAAGAATGTCGCTTGCATTTTCTTTTCTACCTTTGGCATGACGACGGGCCGCAGAAACTTTTTTGCATAGAATGAAATAGGTGGGGTCGCGCCACGTACCATTTTGCCACGGTCACCGCCATGATTGCCGACTCTCGAAAATACTTGGAAGTTATTACCGTCTTTTGAACGCGAACGGCCCGCAGCTTTGGCAATAAACGAATGTTTGAGCTCGGTTTGACGCCCCGGATATATTTCTACTTTGATTTTTCGGCGTGGCGGTCCCGCCGGATGTATAATGCCTTTCCTGCCGCTGGTTCGGCCCTTTTGCACCGACGGTTGTTTGCGCCCAATCACAAATCTTTGCAAAGAAAATGATCTAGTCGGCATTCGTACTCGAATCAAATAACGCTCAATATTTTTGCCATCCAAATGAATAATTAAAAGTTTGTTGAGTTTTGCCATGATGTCGCGCTTAGGCACCGCACGAGATTTGAGAACTCGCCTCAGCTCGCTTGCTACCTCGGTCTTTGCCTTGTCTTTGCCGTCAATCAAGGCTCGCTTGGTGGCTAATGGGACGTGATTCAAATAGGCATTGAGAAATCTATTCTCAAGATTTTTTAGTTGCTTGGTATCAAAATTTAGGCTGACCGTTTCCAAATTTATTGTACCCTATGAAAAACAAGAGTAAAACAATGATAACATTTCTCGAATCTGTCTCCACTGTTTGACTGATAATTATAGCAGACACCCACACAATCCACATAAACATGAATGTCTTTATCAATCGGACAATTGCCGCTTCGAGTTTAATCCTAAACTTTTCTTTTTTTGTGAAAAGGCGATCATCTATGTAATAAGTTTGGATCATTCACGAATTCCGGTACATGCCATTTTTTTTAACAAACGCAACCTTGGCATATTGTGAGTATTGATTCAGTACGCATCGCATGATCTCGGATTTGGTCGCGACATTTTTGGGGAAACCGTCGCCCACCAATTCCTCTGCCACCGTTTGATACGCCTTGTATACGGCCATGACAAGGCGAATACCTGTAACCCGCGACGGCTCACCTTTTTTGAGAGGTTTTTGTGGCATACTTTTGCTCGGTCTTTAATAAACATTTTTTTAAAGTTAGACCTTGTGCGTTAACACGTCAAGCACTTTAGTTGAGAATGCGCCAATACCTGAATGCCGCCCCACAAGTTGTGCAGATCTCGTAAAAGATACCGCTATCCTTGGTGCACCCTATGTTTGGGCGCTTGCAGAACATCTGATGATTTTGCAATCGGGTGGGTATGTGATTGGGCGACTCGGCCCATAGGGGTATGAATTTCTTTTTGGCTTTGAGTTTAAATTGTAACATCTCGCATTCTCTTTATCGCTCGGCATAGTTTCTTATCTGCCGAGGGTTGGTCGATCCATGTCAGGCTATATCCCTCGGGGCAAGCTAGTTGATAGACTGCGTGTACATCTAATAAGCAGTCAGAGTCAATGCCGAGATCGTGTCGCGCATTCCATGGTTTGCAGATCACTCTGCACAAATATTCGCCATCTTCGGTGACCGCACAAGCCGCGATCATCCCGCCGTCCACTTCGCCCTCGATGTAGCAAAAAATTCTGGTCATGCTCTCGATTGTAAATCGATGCCTCCTGAGCCGCAAGGGGGTATTAACCATGCCAAGCTGCGAGCTGAGATCCAAAGCCCTCAGAATGGCGATTTTAGGCCTTGAGCGCGGTTGCTTAAAAATAAAACATTTATTGATTAAGTTTTGTTTTTGAATGCCGACACCTTTGATGTCCGTCCGTTAAGCATATGCAAAACAATAGGCTCACCTTACGTCATCACAGGTTTACCTGTGGTGGCGCCTTCATCTCACTTATTTTTCCGGGTAAAGTTCGGACATAATAAGTTCGATCCCTAGTCGCGAGCGCAAAGAAGCTTCTTGGCACTTCTCTACCTGCAATTTGCGGTCGCCCATATGTATGGTCATTTGCACGCCGTCACTGAGTTTGTCACTTTTAAATTCCTGAGTAATCAGATCTACCCGGTCGAGGTCAACCACACATCCCTCTTGATACTCAAACCAATTCGACATCGCTAGGACTCCTTCTCGGAAATAAATTAATGTTAGATTACAACAACTTAAAAATATAGCTGTTCAAACCGTAACCATATAACATGGTTTTACAAGGCAAATCAAGGCCATTAAACCTAGAAAAAGACGTTATATTTTATACACCGATTCTATATAACAAGTTGTTTTATATGTTTAATCTCATAGAATGAGTGCTGTTTATTTTTTGTCCTCACTAGGTAGGAAGGCCGAGGGGTATCCCGCCGCATATAATTACCTCTTTTTACTTAAATATATATATATTATACCTAGATCCTAGAAAGGGTTATATGCTGACGTAATCATTGGGAAAAACGACTAGGACAAATCTAGGCTCTAGGTCAAACCCATGCCCCCTTGGAAGTAGGCAATCTATTCGTTAACGATGTAACATTATTGTGAATATGGCGATTTAAGAGATCGCCGTTGTTCACTAAAGTAACATTCATGAGGGCCGTTAAAGTACCCTTTTTTGGAATATAAATCTCTTTCTTTTCAATAGGGTACAACTCCAAAAGTCTCCCTATTATCTCCCTTTGCTCGGCCAAGGTTTTGATCTTTGCACAATGATTAAGCACCATGAATGCCTCGGAAAGCAACACATGAGGCCGTTGGTAGTTTGGTTTTTGGTCGTCGGTTTCCGGATCTCTGAGCTCAAAACAAAGATCAAAGATACCCCTGAGATTATTTGTATGAGCCTGTGTTATCTCATGGAAGCTTGCGTCATCGACCGGAATCCTCAAGAGGGAGGGCGCGACGACCTCTCTTTGATACTTCTGCAATGACTTGCCAACAAAGCCCGGAGCTTCCTCTAGGAGTCGCTTTTCATAGTCAGGCATCATCAAGTCTGGAGCATTAATATAGGCAAAAATCGCCCTTCTCTTTTCACTGATGATGTCATCTATATTTAGATGTTTGTTTGATGTTGCTATATATTTGCACTCTAGGCGGGCCTTGAAAGAGGGCTCGCCCTTGGGCTCAACACGAATGGCGTCGCCGCCGGTCAGACGCTTAAACCGGCCTTCGCGGAAAAATTCCGGGTTATCTACATCATTAAATATACCAATTCTCTTGCCTATAAGTTCCGCAGCAAAAAACATTCCTCTCCCTCGTTCGGGGATCTCAAGTTCGGCATAAGCGCGACCGAATATATAGTCCAATAGCCGCATCATCGAGCCCTTGCCGTCATTTCCGGCGCCTTGAATAAAAAGATATTGCTGGTCCCGGCTATCCCTATGAAATAGCGAGCCCATAAAGTTTTTGGTGGCATCGCGGTTGTAGGCGAAGCGAGCATAGGTAGAATCGACGGTCGGGGTAGGCATGTTCGGATCGGGGGCAAAGGCTAGACGATGATAGCAATAGTCGAGATCGTCATGCATTCTGAAGGTGGGTGGCTGTTCATCTAAACATGTCATATTATCGCGAAGATATTTCCAAGCATATTCGGCCAATGACACATCAACCTTGAAATCCTGCGACTTATTAACGTAGTTACACCAATAATATATTTCTTCTCGAATTATTTCGGGGGGGCAATCATAAACAATTTTATGTTCATCAAAAGCGAGGAACTTACGTTTCATATCGCGGGTTCGGTAGGCAATAATATTTCTACGGAACGTTTGTTTTTTATGCTCTTTGTTAACAATCGATAAAAGTTCATTGAAAAGATTAAGCTTTTTCATCTTAGCAGATCGAGAAGGGCTCGGCATAATATCTCCATAAAAATGTTAGTACCGCTTGTACCCACTAGCAACGGCTCGTTCGATTTCGCGCAATAGGCGATGACCTACTTGGGAATCTTTGTATTCGGGTGAGTTCAATATCATATCGATCATTTTTTCTTGGGGAATTCCGGCTTTTTTAGCCTCACAACCCAACTGATAGCATATGGTGTTTTTCCTACCGACTTCAAAAGGCGAACTTAAAGTATTGCGAATAAAATGGTGGTTGGGCAAGTGGGAATTAAATTTTAATTTCGATCGGTCCTCAATGGTCTTTGGTGTCAATCGCTTAACAGGTTGTGAGTACAAATCCTCGCCATCGTCTACAATGGAAACGATTTTTCTGCATGGCACAAGCAATCTTGCGCCATCTTTAACTTGATTATCCGTTTCATAACGGTCAGTATAATACTCCATATTGTATTCAAATGTTTCAAGATCTGTAATTTCTTTTTTAAAAGGCAAGACAATTCGGTAACGGTCACATGCTGGGTGGGCGCCGTTTGCCGTTATTTTCTCCCTTTGGTGGTTTGCGGTGGTTCCTATGATATGATAGTCCTCGCAAAAAAATTCTACCGCACCAACCAAACTCATCATGCCATCGTCGGAATCGAGCGCGACTAGGGACGCCGATACGAAATTTTCCCTGGCCCGCACGCCGCCCTCCCAAACGATGGGCGACCATACGCTTGATTCGACGACTTCGGCCAAGTGCCTGAGGTCAAGTTCGACCACGCGCCACCCGTGACTATAGTTTTTGAGCTGTAATTTGGGGCCATTAAAATCATACGGCCTGGGATGTATTGAGATTTTGAACTGCATTTATTTTCTTGTAATTAAATTTGTACTTATATATAAACATCAAATTAGAACAAAGCAATAGGAGAATAAAAGTTTGAAAGTAGATTACAAAGCACTCGCAAATACCGAGCATGGAATGAGTTTTAGGGTCGGCAAACAAGTGTATAAAGAAATTGCGAAAGCTGCGAAAAAAGAGAACATGTCAATGTCTTTGTTTTTGCGCCAAGCTGCGATGGAAAAATTGGAGCGTTACAATAAAGGTAAACCAAAAAAGGAATCTAAATGACGCTTAAATCATCCGGCCTTTGGTGCGATCTCTGCGACCGCCCGCTATTAGGCGATGAGGAATATTGGGATTGCGAAATACTTGGCAAAAAAAATTGTCACGCTTGTTTACAATGTAAAAACGAACACGATGAGGAAAATAATGAATGAGCCAATGATCGAAGGGGCAAAGGCGATGGCGGTTGCCGCGCCGGTAGTGAATAGCGTTGCAAATACCTCGTTTTTTGCGGGTTCTGCGGTGCAACGGGTAGACATAGCCCGCGAAATTTCTAGTGTGTTGCGGCCTATTATTATTGATCAGGCCCTATTCAAAAAAATCGGCCCATCCGAACACGTATTTGTCGAGGGTTGGTCCATTCTCGGCTCATTGCTTGGCGTGTCGGCGCGTGAGTTAGAAGTAAAAGAGATTGACGATGGCGGCTATATGGCCAAGGTCATCCTCGTGCGGCGCGACAATGGCGTGCAATTAGGTGACGCGAGTGCGATTTGTATGCCTAAAGAAAAGCGTTGGCGCGGTGCCGATGCCTATGCGGTGCGCTCGATGGCAATTACTCGAGCCACGGGTAGGGCGTTTAAAAAAGAATTCGGTTGGATTATGAAGATGACAGGGTTTCACCCAACACCCTATGAGGAAATGGACGCCGACGCGGGCAGCCAGACAATTGAGGTATCGACCTATACCGGGACAGATACGCAAAAGGTCTTATTAAAAGATAGCGCCGAGCGTGCGCGTGTTGTTGGCAGCGCACTTCTTTGCCGGATACATGACGCGATGTTGCAGCGTCCTATGACAGATTTGCAAACGGTTATTAACCAAGTAAAGGGAGAAAAATAGATGTCATTTTCAAAAACGATTATTCAGGGAAATTTGGGTCAAGATCCCGAGATCAAATACACTCAAAATCAGGTTGCGGTTTGCACGATTTCGGTTGCTACTTCGGAAAAATATACAAAAGACGGCCAACCCGTTGAGGAAGTAGAGTGGCATCGCGTAAATTTGTGGAATAAGAATGCCGAGAATGTTGCCAAGTATTTGAAAAAGGGCTCTGCGGTTCTTGTGGAAGGTCGCAACAAAACACGCTCTTGGGAAGATAAGGACGGCGTAAAAAGATATAGCACCGAAATCGTCGCGCAAAATATTCAGTTCCTCGGCAGCCCAGGCGAGAGGCCGCAGCAAGCACCCGCCCCCGGCGCCTCGTTCGAAGAACCACCGTTTTGATGAGCCCGAGCGCAAACCTCGGGACTTTACCAAGCCGCCCGGCGTCGAATTGTTTTACCTGCTTATGCGCGGTGAGCTCGATGATTTTGAAAAAGAGTTTATTAAAAAAATGCGTGGTGTTGCATACAAGGGTGAGATGTCTGCCAAACAGCTTGCTCTCACTTGGAAGATTTGCCGCGATCATTTAGAGGTTGAATATGAAGGTTTTAACGACACTGATTGCCATCGCCCGGCTCGTGGGAGCGATCACGGGGCTCGCCCTAAGCGTGAAATATCTGAACACGAATTCGACCTATATTTCTGATTTTACCACGGGCCATGTGTTGTCGATTATGATTGCTTGGCTCTCACTGAGATATTTTTACAACTATAAATAAAGGAGTTTGGTATGGGGATTACAGAACATCAGAAGAATGCCTACGAAAAGGTAATGAAGCTAGTTAATAAGGGTATGACACAAAATGCCGCCCTCGAGCAACTTGGCTTTTCAAACGGTAGTTTTTACAAGGCGAAAAGGTTCTATGTTGGCCAGGGTGCGACGACGATGAAAAAAACCAAAGCCAAGACAAAAGCAAAAGCACCCAAGGTGATAGATGTCGAGATCCCGGCGCATATGTCGCAACAAAAAGCCGTTGTGGTGTTGTGTGATGCCGCAGATTTAAAAAATGTAATATCAAATCTACTATAGGGGATAAATCAAATGGCTAATTATATTTTAAGTTATTTCCCCGATACGGATCTGCGGTGCGGCCATGACGGCCTCGCCGATCTCGCTGATCGGGCTAAAAAGCCCGTGGAAGATTTGAAGGTGGGTCAATTTTTATTATTTGTGAATCGCAGACAATCTGCGGTCAAGATTTTAACTGCCGACGACGTACTTATTTACTTGAGGCCAGAATCAAAGCGATTAAATTTCGACGCGATAAGTCTATTGCCTAAGTATTTTAACGGTACGGCATTCAACTACAAGGGTGCGGTAAAGGAAGCGATCTTGAAAAGAATCGGGAGATGATAATGAACGCTGCCAAAATCAAAGCCACCTGAACAACAAAAGGATAATTAAATGGACAGAATAACCGCAGACCAGACAACTTTAATGTATCAAGCCAGTGCCACCGCCGCAGTTTATTTAAGCGGTGCGGTAAAATCTTTAGATGAGATCTTTGGCGACGATAATTTTGTCAATACCGATCGTAAAATGGAACTTGCGATCAAGTTGGCCAAGGTTGCTGCAATGGATTATCAATCCTCCATGCTTGGATTATTGGCCGAGAAAATTGGCGACATGAAAAGATGATTTTTCATCCTGTTCTAGACGAAATAAGGGAATATATCGCGATGGGACTAATGAATGGTGATCCTGCCGACCGGGCAAAGAGTTGGCGGTGCGTGTTAGATGTTGCACCTACGGGCAAGGGAAGGCCCAGGTTTACCAAGACGGGCCGCACGTATACGCCCGAGAAAACGCTCAATAAGGAATCGGAAATCCGGTATGCGCTTTCGATGTTAGACGCTCCGCTTTTTTCAGGCCCCGTGGAAGTTGTGATCAAGACATTTTTCATCAAGCCGAAATCTGCAAAAAAGCGCGTACATCATACGGTCAAACCAGACGCCAGCAACATCCTCAAGTTGGTTGAGGACGCTGCCAACGGTATTTTATATGACGATGATAAGCAGATTGTGAAATGTACGATATCAAAAGAGTATGGCGAAACGGAACGCATTGAAATTGAGATAAGGGAAATTGAATGCTAACAGCTATTTTGGTGGCCCTCATTGGAAATCAAGTGTTCCCCAATCATCCGGGTTGGTGGAGCCTATATGTCATATTTTCTATGACCTATCATTCAATCGCGTTTGCTTTTAGCTTCGGGCAATCTATTAATAGAGGGTAATTTTATGCAACAAAACACAGATGAATGGATCGAGTGGCGAAAACTGGGTCTGGGGTCCTCAGATTTGCCAATCATAATGGGCAAGTCCTCATTTGAAACGCCGCTTGGGCTTTGGGAAACGCGCCTCGGGTTGCGTCCTCCGTTCGAAGGTAATGCGGCGACCGAGTTTGGAAAAAAACATGAGTCACGCGCCGTGATGGAATATACAGAACAAACCGGAATAGCCACTGAGCCGCGCACAATGATACATCCTGAGTTCGATTTCATCCGGGCTAGTCTTGACGGATTCAATGAAAATGACGGCATTGTGCTTGAAGTTAAGTGCCCCTACGGCAAAGCCGCGATCGAGTTGGCCGCCGAGGGCGAGATCCCCGAGATGTACCAGATTCAAATGCAACACCAAATGTTGGTCGCAGGCGTCGATCACGCCCATTATTGGTGCTATGACGTTGAAAATTCCAAAGGTTACCTCATCCCCTATCACGCACAAAAGCCGATGCAAGATGAGATTATCGAGGCTGCCAAAGGATTTTGGGACATGCTGAAATTCCAAACGCCGCCACCGTTAACGGATCGCGACTATCTTGTTAGCGATTCAAAGGAACTGGAAGATTTGGTCGCCGACTACCGCACCCACGCCACAAAGGTAAAAGACATCGAAAAACACATGGAATCAGTGAAAAAAGAGATCAAGCAAAGGATGACGCATACTAAAATGAAGGTGTTGAATTGCTTGCTATACAAGTCGGTTCGCAAGGGCAACATCGATTATAAGGCTATTCCCGAGCTCGATGGCCTTGATCTTGAGTCATATCGCGGCAAGCCAAGCATTACGTTTACAATCAAAGAAAGTGGGGGCAAAAATGACTGAAGTAATTCTATTGTCTTTTGCGCTTTTGGTTTGTTCGATTGTTTCTAGTTTTTCTATGAGTGATCGTAAATGTGATTTACCGCGTAAGCGTGAGCCTAAGGTAAAATGATGATCGCTATTTACATGCGCGTTAGTACAGATAAGCAAACCACCGACGGACAAGAGGGCGCAATTAAAACATGGCTCAAAGAACGTCGCGCCGATAAGAAGGCGGTTTTTTATCGGGACTATGCTATGAGCGGTCGATCGATGAAGCGTCCTGAATATCTCAGGCTGCGGGAAGATTGCCGGGCAGGGGGCATCGAGGAAGTTGCCTGTTATGCCCTCGACCGCATGAGTCGAAACACCAAGGAAGCGATCAGAATGCTATTAGAGTTCGACGATCTCAAGGTTAAATTTACCTCGATTTCGCAACCAATTTTCTCGAGCGAGAATGAGTATGTAAGGCAAATTGTAATTACTATCTTCGCTGTATTTGCTCAAATGGAAGCTGATTTTACTTCAAATCGTGTGAAAGCTGGCCTAAAAGCGGCTATAAAAAAGGGTAAAACATTAGGTCGCCCCGCAAAAGTAACCGATGAAATGCTGAGTGAAATGATAACTATGCGGAAGGCCGGAAAAACCGAGCGCGAGATCGCAACGGCGGTCGGGCTATCCCCCGGTACGGCCCATAAGACCTTATCGAAGCACCGCAACCTTATAGAATAGCTGGGCTAATAGAGAATAGCGAGGAAATAGTGTTTTTGCTTCGTAAACGGGTGTTTTATAAGCATGGTTTTTAGGAACTTTTATAAACAAAAATGGGTTTATAGTCATGTATGGTGTTTTCAAAATTTAAAGGTATTTTGAATATGGATATGTTCGGCGATAACAAGGTAGTGCCAGATTTTGAGTATCGTTTCGATAAATCGCTACCATACTTGCATCGACACTTTAAAAGAAACTGGTTTATGCGAATATTTTTTAGATTGTGCAAAAAACAGATTTGGAATTTGTTGCATGATGCTGCCAATACCGGATGGGGGATTTGTAGTAATCAAGTAGCCAATCGACACAATCCAATTTATTGGGACAAACACCGTTCAGACGGTAATATTTTTTGAAGGGTCTTAAGTGATTGATTTGATTAATAGCGACTGTTTAGAACTTGATTTACCTCGAGTTGACTTAGTCCTTGTTGATCCCCCGTATGGTAAAACCGCAAATACTTGGGATTCAATCCTACCCTTTGATAGATTTTGGGGACTTGCGAAAACGTACTGCATATTCGGGGTTGAGCCGTTTGCCAGCAAACTTAGGCAAAGCAGTAATCTATTTAAATATGATTGGGTGTGGTTAAAAAACCGGCCTACAAATTTTCTAAACGCGAAACACCAACCGCTAAGAGCGCATGAAACAATAAGCGTTTTTTATGATAAGGCTGAGTATTATCCACAGAAAACAACCGGACACAACCCGACTAATAACATTGTGGAGGGCAGGGACTCAGGTAGCTGCTATGGAAAAACCTCATTGAGATCATACGGCGGCAAGGTAACAGACAGATACCCCGTATCTTATCTCGAGTTTGACTGTGAGCGTGGTCTGCATCCGACACAAAAACCAGTAGCTCTATTGGAGTATCTTATCAAAACATACACAAATGAAGGCGACACAGTCTTAGATTTTTGCATGGGTTCGGGTTCTACGGGTGTTGCTTGCCAAAACACTGGCAGAAATTTCATCGGGATTGAAAAAGAAAAGAAATATTACGACATCGCTTGCGAGCGTATGGCGTTCAAAGGGTAAAGGATTTTGACGAATGATAACTAATCAAACACCTGTCCAAGTCCCCTGTCCATATTGCGGTGGGGTTTGTCGAACGAATGAGGAAAACGAATTGCATTGCGAAAATGAAAACTGCAAATGGAACGATGCTTGGCGTGAAAAGCCTACATCTAATTAATGGATTTTGAATGATATTAGCTCTAGAAATTTTGCAGACAATCGGGATTGTGCTTTGCTACCTGGCTTTAAGAGTAGTTACGCAAAATCAAGTCAAGGTTGGTCATGCAATTGAGAACAGGTTGGCGGTTATCAGGGAACTGATTAAATCGTTGCCTAAATAACAAACCATTAATGAATCCTTACGAGGTAAGCATGATTACAAACGTTCTAAATAATCCGAAAATCAAACTTGATGAACCATGCCCATTTTGTGGCAGTTCTGAAATTATGATTATTATGGGTAGCGAACCATGGCTAAAAAAATTGGCGTGTGATTGTGGTTGCTCGATGGGAATTGAAAATCATCATACGGATGGTTGGGCTGATAGATTAATTGAACGGTGGAATACACGTTTCAAGACCTAATGGAATTTGAATGGCAGATGACGAACTTCAAAAAATGGTCGTTAAGGCTCAAAAGTATGATGAATCGAGTAACAATCTATGATGAACCTAGATGCTCAATAGACCGACACTATTTCACATGGGTAGATAGTGGAACTTCTTCAAGCCCTCCTGTTGAGGTTGAATGTGAATGCGGAATGATTAAGAAGAAAGCTAGAAAATAAATGTCATTTGAATTTTTTATGAGAGGCAAGCATGGCGAGAGAGTTTTATTGGTCAATTGAATTGATGGTCGATTGTCCAGAATGTAATCATGATTTTGATGCAAACTGTGTCGATGATTTTGCGGAAGAATTAAGAGGCGCTCAGATTTGTGAAACAGTAAAAGGTTGCGAAGTTCAATGCCCAAAATGCAAGCAAGAATTTACATTCGATATTGGGATGGGTACATAATTAACAAATGTCATTTGAAGGTTTTATGCTGACAAAAAATGAGCTCGAAGCCATTGAACAATCTTTAAAAGATATCCGTATTATTTTGGGTAGGTCTAAGAAGCGTGAAAATGCTAAGGCATCGATTAGAAAAGCCAAAGAAAACGGATCTCGAATCGGACGCAATAAAATCAGAAATGATGAGAACATTGCTAAGTTGAGAAAACGGGGCATGACTATTAGGGCAATCGCCAAGGTTGAGGGTGTTTCGACAACGGCAGTTCAAAGAGCACTAAAATCTAAGGTATTTTGAATTATGAAGGTTTCAGGCAAAAGTATTTTAACTCTTGAATCAATAAACAAAGGCAAGCCAAAGCTAAAGCCAGAAGTGGCAAAAACTATAGATGCTATTTTGCTCTTGATGAAAGAGCACGGTATCGACGAGATACATATTTAACAAATCCTTGTCGAAGATAGGAGGCGTAATGGTGGAGATACATAATGGCGACATCTGTTTCGATATTGAAGTTCGAGTAACGGCAAGAATCAAGTACGAAAAGAACGTGCAAAATTTATGTGACGATGAAGATAGTACAGACATCGCAGATTTTTTTATCAAGCCAAACGATATAGAGCCGTTGGTCAGCAGGGCTCTAAGAGAATCGTCGGATATCGAATATGAAATTTTGGGGATTGGCCCAGTTAAAAAGTAATGTTTCTTGAAGGGTGCTAAGTGGCTAGAAAAATACAAGGCTGTGATTTTAAGACTGTCAAAGGTAATGACTATGAGACGCCTGAATATGTATTCAAATATCTTGACAGCGAGTTTAATTTTGTTTTTGATTTAGCTGCCTCTAAAGATACCGCAAAATGCACTAGATTTTATACGCCTAAAGATGACGCTCTATCTAAAGATTGGCACAAGATAAAAGGCTATCTATGGCTAAACCCTCCGTATAGCCCATTAAGGCCATGGTTAGAAAAAAGCTATTCTGAATATCTCAAGGGCGCAAAAATTGTAATGTTGGTCCCGCCTTTTACATATATGAGCTATTTTTCAAGAATCACCCCTAGTGAAATTCGGTATATTGATAAGAGAATAGGTTTTTTGCTTGATGGTGTACCGCAAAATTCTAACACCCATTACTCATGTTTGCTTATTTTTGATTATGCAAGACAGACAAAAATTTCATACATTTCGCGTGAAATGTTCAAATAGGGAATAATTTTTGAAGGGTTAAATTTTTGAGCAAGTGTCCAAATTGCAATGACGGATATTTTACAACAGGTGGCTGTGAAGAATGCGGGTATCCGAATTATCACAATCGGCAAGACTGGGGCGGTCCCTTTGAATATTGGTTTGGTGCTGTGTATGGCCAACCGCCAAAGAAAAAAGCTGAGTTATTTTCATACGAAGACATGAATGCTGCCTTTGATGCTGGGATGCAACGGGCTACAAAATAGGAATGGATAATGAATGTGATCACGAAAAACGAGATTAAAGCAATCGAACAATCATTAAAAGATATTCAAATTATTTTAGGTAAGTCCAAGAAAAGAGAAAACGCAAATGCTTCCAGAAAAAAAGCCAAAGCCAATGGTTCAAAGCTAGGTAGGAAGAAAATCAGGGATGATAAGAGTATTAACAAACTAAGAAATACTGGCCTATCAATTCGAACAATCGCTAAAATTGAAGGTGTATCGACAACGGCAGTCCAAAGGGCACTAAAAACAAACCAGAAATGAACACAAGGCCGCCAAGCAAGCGGCCCAAGACTAATTAGAACTCGTTATCAGCTTCGGCCTCAAAGTCGGTTTACTTCCGGCAAAAAATTATCTATGAGCAAATCGCGGCCTTCACATTGAGGACGCCGGTATTTGTTTGCCCACGAGGGTTGGGAGTGGTGCTATTGTTCAATAATACACCGATATCCTGCCGCTCGCCAATCTTCAAAAGAGCCGTATCAACATAGTTTACATAAACTTGTATTTTGCCCAAAACCGCCGACCCTAAAAGGGTTGTTACCGAGCCGTTGGCATTGGCAATCTCTGTGATATCGAGATGGGTGGCCGTCAGGGGTAAGCAAACCTTGTATTGGTCAAAATTCGTCAAATCGAAAGGGTCGCCATCCTGATCTCGGATAGTAATCGTAAACGTTTTGTTTTCGCCGCGTGTTATATTTACAGACATTAGCGAGCCCTCTCAGCAATCATAGAATGTGAATATTGTTTCATCGCCTTCAACAAAAGTCATGTCAAATTGATCGGCATCGCTAAATGACATAGAAAGGCCCTCGTCGGCCCCGATGGACATAAATAAGCCGTCATCTGTGAAGGTCATATAGACCTCATCGCCCCCGCCGGTATCGTCGAAGGTCAGGACCAGCTCATCATTTCTGATCAAGGCGGGATCTGTTACCAAGCGATGGAAGCGTTCCTCAATCGAGCCCTCGAGGTCGTGTCTGATTGAATATCCGGCATCGGTATACACGTCATGCCGCACCTCAATCCCTGCGATATCGGGCATAAAAAAGGTGGCATCTGTATAGCGACCGTCGGAAATATGGGTCAAGTCTTTGGTTGCAAGCAATGCGCCTGAGATCGAATTATAAATCCGAGCCCGCACATATAGGGTTGTTTTTTTATAGGGTGATAAATAAAATAGTGGAACAACCCCACCGACATCAACCGGGTGACTCATGCTGTGGCCTTTGCTGGTGCTATATGGCTATGTACTTCGTTTCCTATGACTTTGATCGTCAGGATTAGCTCAGACATTTTTTCGGATAGTTTTGAAAGCTCTGTTATGGCTTTGACTTGATCCCTACAAAGCCGCTCAAGTAGATCTTCGGTGCGTGTACTCTTAACAGGCAATGCCTTAGCTACTTTCTTTTTAGTTGCTTTTTTCTTTTTCATTTCCCGTTAATCCTGTCAATAATGGCCTGTTCTAATTTTAGCCCATACTTTTCATTTAGTCGCCTGGTTTCTATTAGCCCGTAGTTTTCGACATCACCAGGTATTTCAATACCCATAGCTGTGGTCAAGGTGTTTATGGCAAACTCGCAGCATATCTGGCTA
>Ga0307377_10004729_pt1 | contig 14807 bp, 14 predicted proteins | sample TR3MG_FD_202535 | JGI IMG/M metagenome (GOLD analysis project Ga0307377, IMG submission 202535) | Soil microbial communities from Risofladan, Vaasa, Finland - TR-3 | ecosystem: Environmental > Terrestrial > Soil > Coastal area > Acid sulfate soil | place: Finland: Risofladan, Vaasa | collected... | reverse complement strand
CGGCGCCATAGGCGGTTCATCCCCACACGCGTGGGGAACACGATGATTCGCTGTCGGTCCTGAGTTGTTGTATCGGTTCATCCCCACACGCGTGGGGAACACTCCGCGTCGAACTCGCCTACCGGAAAAACCAGCGGTTCATCCCCACACGCGTGGGGAACACTCCTTGGGCGCTGTGAACGCAGGCATGGCCAGCGGTTCATCCCCACACGCGTGGGGAACACTTAAGCCTTGAAGAGTTTGGCCGCGGCGCGCTCGGTTCATCCCCACACGCGTGGGGAACACAGGGATGCGCGATATGTGGGGCTGGCTTATCGCGGTTCATCCCCACACGCGTGGGGAACACTGCTCCGGGCAGCACGATCCTGGGCGCGCAACGCGGTTCATCCCCACACGCGTGGGGAACACGGCTACCAGATCGCCAATCGCATGGACATCAGCGGTTCATCCCCACACGCGTGGGGAACACCTCGTTGTCGCGCTCGAGCATGAGGATGGCATTCGGTTCATCCCCACACGCGTGGGGAACACTCCTGAGTCCTGCGCGCTTCGTCATCCTGTCGCGGTTCATCCCCACACGCGTGGGGAACACGGCGTCCTCCACCGCCAGCCTGCTCAGTAGTTCGGTTCATCCCCACACGCGTGGGGAACACGCCATAGACCGGATGGTTGCGGCTCTCGTCTTCGGTTCATCCCCACACGCGTGGGGAACACGTGAAGCTGCAGCCCTGGCAGCGGCACGGCTCCGGTTCATCCCCACACGCGTGGGGAACACACCTCGGAGACCGGCACCAGGACCGCGTCGAGCGGTTCATCCCCACACGCGTGGGGAACACAGGCCGTCGATCATCGGCTCGTAGGCAACAGTCGGTTCATCCCCACACGCGTGGGGAACACAACTTCATCATGTAGGTCGCCTTGCTCGAATCCGGTTCATCCCCACACGCGTGGGGAACACTCGATCCGCATGTAGTCCGTGACGCGCTCAACCGGTTCATCCCCACACGCGTGGGGAACACGAGTTCAGCCGCCTGGCGTTCCAATTCTCTCGCGGTTCATCCCCACACGCGTGGGGAACACACTTCCTCCACTTCGTTGAATTACCGCCAGAATTCAACGAGCAGCTAATCTACCGAGATAATCCATCCCCAAACCAAGGTGATCCAGGCTGGATTATCCCGCAAATCCGAATTGTTAAAGATCAGCACCCGGAGTGTCGGGGAGGAACGACACAAGCTTCGCCCCATCGAGCACCACTGGAATCCTTCGATTCGTCCCGAGCGTAACAAAATCGAAGCCGGCTTCGTTGTTGGCGCGCCACGCCATCACGGCGTTACCGTCTTCGATTCCCTTCTCGACCTGATTCCAGATGTAATCGCGAACCTTGGCCGAGTAGTTGCCGACATATACGCCGGCGCGAACCTCCAACAGCCAAATCGCGATGCGACCGCGCAGCCGCGGCGGCGCGTTCTCAAGAACGATGACCAGCATCGCCGAGGGCCTCCGCATTCGGAATCGCGGGACCTACCGCATCTTCGGGCGGTTCCGGACGTTCAATCCCTCCGGCGGCGAGCATCTCCTCGATTCCGGGGATGATTCGATCGAGCAAACGGGTCTCGCGAAAAATGTCACGACAGGCTAGGCGCACCTGTTGTTCCGGCTTTCCGGGTCTGCTTGCCGCGATTCGAAAAGCGACTGGCACGACCGTTTCAAACTTGTAGACGTCCGCGACGTCGTACACGAACGACAACGGCTTTCCGGTATGGATAAACCCCACTGCAGGCGCGTAACCCGCCGCGAGAACCGCCGCTTCGGTGACGCCATATAGACACGAGGTAGCCGCAGAAAGACAACGGTTCGGCAGATCACCGGCGTCCCAGGCGTCGGTATCGTAATTCCTCGCGCGCCATTCGACGCCGTACTTGCTCGCGATTCGCTTGTACATCTCGCGCACACGCGCGCCTTCGATGCCGCGAAGCTGCTCTACCGATCGGCGCTGCGGTGGCTCTTCCCCAAATCGCATCGCATACATATTTCGCACGACCTTCAGTCTGAGATCGGCATCGAGGGCAAGCTTTGCCTGATACAGCAACCGGTCGGAGCGCGCACCTCCGGGTTGGCCCGCCGAATATAGCCGTACGCCGGCTTCGCCGATCCACACCAGCAGCGTCCCCACTCGCGCCGCCAATGCAACTGCCGCGTGCGAGACCCGAGTCCCCGGTTCGAGCATCAGGCAGGCGACGCCGCCAATGGGGATATGCGTACGGATCCCGGTCTTGTCGACGACAACAAAGGCGCCATCGAGAACATCGAGGCCGCCCTTCTCAATGTAAAGAACCGACAAACGGTCTTTGATCGGGATTGGTTTGAGCGGAGGAAGAGGCTCAACCACGAACGGATTTCTTCTCCGGCAACGGCCGCTTCCGAGGTCCAGCTTCGTCCACGACAACGAAATACCCTTCCAACTCGCTGCCGGATTCGAGCAGTCCGGCCAGAAGCCGGCCCGGGGCATCGAGGCGATAGGACCTCAGCCTGAACAAAATTACGGCCGGCAGCGCAGCCAGACCGCGCGCAAAGATGAGTTCACCGTAATCGCGGTCGAACGTTACGATCCAGCGCTGCTCGGCTTCCGCAAGTGCGAGTACCTCGCGGTCGATCAGTCCCCCGCGGCCTTCAAAAACCGCGGCTACGTCGTAGCCCCCGTCACGCAAATATCGAACTGACGGTGCGGGAAAATTCTCGTTTGCAAGCAATCGCGACTTCATGCCGCCGCTTTGGCAATGGCAACATAGTCCTCGTCCTTGAGGACTTCAGCGGCAAACGCGAATACGGCCTGCAACGCTTCGGGCGTCAGACGCGGATAGGCCTGGAACAAATCTTCCGCTGTCCAGCCATCCGCGAGACGGTCGAGAATCAGATTGACCGATAGCCGCGTGCCTTTTACCGCCGGTTTGCCGACCAGAATCTCCGGATCCGAAACAATGTAATCGCGCCAGTTCATGGGTAGCTCCCGTTTAGGGGTAATAGACGAATAATACGTCCACTATCGCACGAATAATAGTCAACTTACCCGATTCGCCTTACGAGCAACAATCCGCAACCGAAGTTTGGCGGCGCCGACGGCTTATGCCGACCGCATTTTGATCATCTTACGCGCGCAAACGACAATAGCCCTAAGCCGAGCGCCTTGCCATGGCCCAGACCATCGATCACGGCATGCCGGAAGCCACTGGCGTCAGTCGTCTCCAGCAACCCGTCAAACATCACAGAATGCAAAGTAATCCCGTGCCCCGTCTGCCCTTGGCGTACCCGGATGCGTTCATTGCACGAGCGCATGCATGCCCCCACCATAAATCCGTGCTTTTCGCCTTGGCGCGCTAGCCAAGCGAGTTGTTCATCTTCTTTCGTCAAGCCATATCGTTTGCCGGCGCGGGTGACAGTAGGGTTAGCCAGCAAACGGAAACGATAGCGCACGCCGGCTTCAATCAATCGATCCAAGTCCACCGATTTGTTCCCGAAGATTTGAGCCGCATACCCCTGCGCACCTTCTAATATCGCCCAGTTGGCAGGTTGCTCTGACTGCACCAGCAGAGTGGATGATGGGGCAGCATAACCGCTACGCTCCAGTCGCCACAGAAACCGCCGCGGTGGAGAACTCGAGTCCGCGACAAAAGCTCGTGCCAGAGTACGGTGCATTTCGTAGGCGTCGGCCAGATCGTGCCTCGCCTGTGAGTGCTGCGGATTGAGTGTCAGCTTAGAAAGGAACATGGATGGACTCCGAGGCGACATAGCGCGGACCGAACCGGCGTTGAGCGAAAGGTGCCACCGGCTGGTCGAGCCGCACAGCGCCGACGGTTTCATGTTCCAGAATCAGTCGGATTGGACTGTCGCGGTGCACCTTTCGCGCTGCGACGATGCGCGGGTAGGCAACCAGCGCCGCTCGCAGGGTCTCGTCACGCAAACCATCTTTCAGCCACACCGGCTCACCGAGCGGAAAGCTCTTGCGGCCCAGCGCCAAGGGCCACACTGGCGTGTGTAGCACGCCATGAATCTGTTCGAGAAAACCCCGGTCGCCCCCTTCCAAACCGACCAAAAAAGCAGCGTCGGACAAGTAATAGCGGGGGCTGATGACCGTGCGCGTCATATCCACCTTTCCGGCAGCGCTCATCACGCCGGTAGCCGTCTGGTAGTCGCGCATGAGCAGTCCTTCGCGATCCACCCGAACCCCCATCTTGAGGCGAGCGAGGTCTTCAACAGGTTCGGCACGATCCCGCCCCAATGCCGCGCAAATGAGGCCGAGCACCCCGGACTTGGAGGGTTCAAGCTGACTGTCCCGTTCGTCGAAACGGCTGGTTGTGCCCCAAGACTGCATAGGACCGGACAGCCGCAAGAGTAGCGTCGGCATGATTTAGCCCCCCAGTTCGGTCCGCACCTGATCTTCCACCCACTTGGCAAGCGCATCCAGATTTTTCTGATTCATTCCTTTGTCCTTAGGCCAGGCGCCAGTCAGGTCGATATAGGCCCAAGCGTCCTTGCCATCGCCATAGACAGTGGAAACCTTGTCGTCCTGTTCTGCCAGTCGTTCTACCGACAAGACGGTGAGTTCCTTGTCCTGTTTTGGCCAGACCGGTTTTTCGAAAGCGTTGGCCAGATTGAACGGGCTGGCATGGCGTAGCACCACGCCGACGAAACTGGGCGGGTTGTGCGCGGCAAAGCTATTCTGCTTTCCGGTGGGAATGGCGCGGGCCATCGCTTGGACGAAGGCGTTAATCCCCGCGAGGGCGAGTTCTTTGTCTGGTTTCAGGTTGCGCAACAACTTTTGGGCGTCTATCACGGCGTAGCGGTAGAAGGTGGCTGAGTTGAACTCCACCTGGCCGATCATTCCCGCCCCTGTTTCATCGGCATCGCCCTCGTCGTCCACGGCGGTGAAGTAGTCAAACTCACGCTCGACTCGGTGGGTGGAAAGTGCATGCGCGACCTGGCAGGCGGCGTCCTGATTCGCTTCAGGCATGTCAGCCAACATGCGCCCGAACATCGCCACGTCCACAGCTTTCTTACCGTCCAGCAGCGCCTTGGCCTCCTTCACAACCTCGGCAGGAGCGTTGGCCTTTCCTTCCTTCTTGGTCTTTTTCCCGACGGCTGCGGGCGCGCTGTCCAGTTTGTCCCAGTGTTTGTGAATCAATTGTGCCAAACCCTCGATTTCGCCTCGACCGAGAAACAGCAGGTACTCGGTCTTGCCGTCCTCCTTTAGCTTGAGTCCGGCGGCGGCCAAAGCCGAGTCGATGCGTGGGCCGGCTTCTTTGTGGTTCAACTCGCCAAGTCGCTTCTCCAACAATTCCTTGAGTTTCTTGGTTCGCACCGCCTGATTCTCTTCAGGGATACTCTTCAGATCGGCTGCTTTGATCCGGATCGCTCGCTTGAAGCACTGGCTACTCACCCGTGCCCGGCGGTGGCCGCCGAAGAGCGCATCTTTAGGCGCGCCGGTGTCGTCGCGGTTGAGATTTGAAGGGGCGAAATTCTGGATCAGGTGAAATTCGATAAACAGGCTCATTGTTTCCTCCGGGTCAAGGGGTTTGTTCGATGTTGGTAGAGGTGGAATCGGTTTCGTCCGAGCTCTCCGGCCGGCTGTCGTAAGCGCGGTAGAAGTCGCGCGCCCAGCGTTGCCGCAAGAGGTCTCTTTCTTCGATAGCATAGGGGTTGATCCAACGCGCCAGGTCGTCGAGCAGGCGGACGAAATCACACGCGTAGCCGTCGGCGGCCAGCAGTGCGACACCCTGGCGCAACATGGCCGGCAGGCTTTCCGGCTCGGCACCAAGCAGAGCGATGAAACGCTGCTCGATACTAGCGCTCTCCCGATCCCGGCCCAGCTTGCCCAAGGCGGCGGCGAAGCTTACGCCCTCCTGTTGCTTGGGGTGGAACGCGAACAGGCCAGCGGCAAGGTAGAGCGCCTTGCGCCAAGGGTCGTCGGCGTGACGCTCCGGGCCGACGAAGCGTTCGACGTAGGGGTAGGCGGGCGGGTAAGCGCCGGGATCAAACCCCAGGCTGCGCTTGAGTTGCGCGAGCGCCCCCCGGTCCCGCTCTTTAAGCCCGGAAAGATAAGTGATGAAGGATTGAGCGTGTTCGCTCATGTTGTGGCCTCCTCTTGGTGGGGTACGGTTTCGGGTTCCTCAAGGGAACGCAGCAAGCCGCTGAACTTTGGATAGGCACGGGCTTCCGCACGTATCACGGCGGGCGAATCACCCAGGCCGCTATGCGTGGCTTCCCATGCACGCACGGCGGCACCCTTGAGCGCCGCCATCCAGTCCTGGTGTGCGGCGTCGATGCTGCCGGTGGCAATCTGCTGCATCAGCCTAGGGAGTGCGCGCTCGGCGGTCGAGAAAAAGACGGCAGCGGCTGGTCCGTTTTCCTGAACGGCCTTGGCACGGACCTGAGTTTCTTTGTGTTCGGGGCCGGGCATGGTTGAAGCGATCATCCCAGCACAGATTCGACGCAATTTGAAATAGACATCTTCGGCAGAGAGAATCTGCCGGCGCAACTCCATCGCCGCCTCGGGTTCAGTGAGAAAAGCAAGGGGCAACTCGACTCGTTCGGCGCGCCACCGCAACAATTTGGCTTTATCGCTCGCAAGGCCGGCGGCCAGAATCTGAACCGGGGCATCCCATCGCCCCATGACGTTGTACAAATTCGCAGCCCAGCCTAGGATGGCGGCAGGCATGTTGTGTGTGCCACCTACATCCGGCACCAGCGAAGGGAGTTCGCGCCAAATCGAACGCCCATCGGCGAACGATACGCGGATGGCCTTTCCGTCCCTGTTGATCCGATAGCAGGCCATCGGGTCGGGAGCATTGGCATCTTCTTCCAAAGCCAGGCCAGCGGCGAAACGGATGTGACGGACATGGTTTGCTTCGCCATCTGCCAAGAGCAACACAGCGCGACTCAGGCGCGAATAGCGGTCGTTCGGACCAGCCGCCAGGGTTGGGGCGGCACGAAGTTCTGAGATCGTTGGCGCGGGGCGTTCCCAGGCGGGTAGGTCGTTGGCGCGCTTGCCGTCCCAAGGATGCAACGCAGTTAATAGTGCTTCCGCCAAGGTTTCGCCGGACGGCATGACAGCGGCTGTATTGGATAGCGCGCCAGCCTTGTCTGCATCACGGAAGATTTTCACAAGCCCGCCCGGCGTGAATTGGAGAAAACCAAGCAGATTCCTGCAAGCTAACGCAAACGGTATCGTGGTAGGTGCATCATCCAGCGAGTGGTCGAACATCACAGGCGTGTTGCCGTTAGCACCCTCCAGTGCAAGCTGCGTCCAGGGCTTCAGCTTCTCTTTCGTCTCCTTCGCCTCCGCCAGCACAGCCACCTGCATGAAGGGATGCTGCGGATGGAACAACCAGAAGCGATCCCCCCAATGTTCCAGGTAAGCCCGGATCGGCTCCTCAGGCAGCCCTTCTCGGACCCAACGAGCGCGGTCGGCATCGCGCCAAGCGCCGTGGTGGGTGGTTAGCGCCCGATGCAGTATCGCCAGCAGCAGACGGTACAGAGCGATGAGATTTGGCGGCGAAGTTTCTGCCAACGCGGCGTACTCGCGGGCGTTCAGCAGGACGTCAGCCAGGCTGACCTCGCACACCTTGCCATCGAGCGTTCGCACCGGTATCCAAGGTTCGTCGAGCAGGTTGAAGACAGGTTTCATGTCGTAGGTCACGCGCCCTCCGGGGTCGGTGTAAGGGTTTCGTAGGTAATGCCAAGTTCGGAGTCGAGACGGACACGCAGTCGCCCGAAGTCCGCGACGCCCTCCCGCAACGATAGCGCTTTAAGGTTCTTCAGCAATGGATGCCCCTCGAAAGCTGCGGGGCCGGGCTGGGCGGCGAGGGGGATCACGATGTCCTTGCGTGCAAGCCGGACCTGACGCTGGTAGATGCGCCGAGCTAAGTCGTCATCCGGCACGGTTTCCGGGTTGAAGGGAGCGCTGTCCGCGAACAGGCGCCAACCGTCTTCGGCTATGAGGATGGGCACCACGCCGATGCTGTCTTCCCCTAGACGGGTAACTGCGGGGATGCCCCAGCCCTCTCCATCCTCGTTTCCGGGCATCTTGCCGATGTAGGCATTCTGGGGCTCGGCTGTAGCATCAATGGCGGCATTGCGCGCCAACAACTCCTGGCTCTGATGTAACGCGAGAGACTCGCCGTACGCACCGACCTCGATTCGATCCAGCACATCTTGGGGCAAGTGCTCTGGCAATGGCGCATTGCCGTACACCGCCTGCACAAGCCGGTCAATATCCGCCGGCAAACGCCAAACCGGCTCTTTGCCCGCGATTGCCCAGGTGCGGTAGAGCACGTAAGCGTCGTAGACAAACTTCCAGGCAGTATTCGAGAGTTCCGGCATGCGCTCGGGCAGGAACCCAGCGACGGTGAACTTGGGTTCGGCGTGGGCCATCGGTCGCGAGCGTTCGTGCCGATGGAGGCGACCAGCACGCTGCAACAGCAGGTCGATCGGCGCCAAGTCTGAAATCATGAAATCGAAGTCGAGGTCCAGACTTTGTTCAACCACCTGTGTAGCGATCAGTAGCGCGCGGGCCGGGCGATGCACGTCTACCCCCTGACTGAAGCACGCCAACACTGCTCTCTCACGCTCGCCACGCTCGTCCGCCGGATAGCGAGCGTGGAACAGCAGCAATTCCGTGTCATCTTTCACGCGATTTTTCAGTAGCGAGTAGAGCACCTGAGCGCGCTGCACCGTATTGACGATCACGACGCCACAGCCGCCGCCCAACAGTCCAGCCAGTGCGACATCGGCCAGCGCTTCCATATCCTCGGCGATGCCGGCAACACTGATCGGCGCAAGCGGACGGCAGACAACGGACTCGCCCATTGTTTCCTGCCCGCTGGTCATCAATACACGGGGATAGGGAATGTCCGGGCGATCGTTCGCGCCCCAGGCGTGCAGGAAGGCCGCACGGCGCCTAGCCGGTAGGGTGGCGCTCATCAGCACCACAGAACAGTTCATGGCCTTGAGCCACCGCAGCAGGGCCTCTATCAGGCCGCTGGTGTAAGTATCGTAGGCATGGACCTCGTCCAGCACCACCACCCGGTTCGCTAATCCCCACATTCGAACGAAGTGATGCTTGACGTTGAGGGTGCCGAACAGGGCCTGGTCAATCGTGCCTACGCCGTAGGGAGACAAGAGAGGACGCTTGCGTTGAGAAAACCATGCAGACGACGATACAGATTCCTGTATTGAGGCGTCCACGCCGCGCAGATGCTGAATGCGCTCCTCCAGCATCGCGCCGCTGTGGGCGAGCTGGATGTCGAATCGAGCATCGGCGGAAAAGCTCTTCAGGAAAATCACAGCCCGGTCGAACATGGCATTGCCGGTCGCTTGGGTGGGCAGAGCCACGTACAGACCTCGATGCGCATTGACAGCCTGCAAACGAAGATGTGCCAAGAATGCGAGTTCGGTCTTGCCTTCCCCCATCGGCGCTTCGACAATCATGAGCGTCGGGCCAGACGCTCCGTCAAGCAGACGATCTGCAGCAAGCTGCAAGGGGCGGGCTTCGATTCGAGCGTCAGTCCGACTGAGGATGCGACGCAGCAGCGCGTCGGTATCCAAAGCTGCTGTGAGCAAAGGCCGATATTTTGGCCAACCAATTTCGTCCAGTGCCAGCTCGGCCAACTCGCTAGCCTTGCGGTAATGCTCTGTCAACAGATCGGCGCGTTCGCCAAGTGGGAACCAGATTGGGTTGGAACCGATCCAGTCAGCCACGCTGGTCAGCCCAGCCAGCCATGCGGTGGGCGGCAAAGCGATTTCCTGCAATGAAGGTTGACCGGTGAGTTCGAGCGCCTCGCAGTACGCTTCAAACAGATATTGGCGGGCTTCGGCCCAGCCCGTCCCCTCGTGTCTAGGGTGTGCGTCCCGCAAATCGATGGAGGTAGGCATGTAGCCGTGATGAGCCCCCACAGCTTGGGATACCGCCAGTATCCATGCGGGCGCGCCAAAGCGATTGGACAGGCATCGCCGCAAGAGGGCGGTGGTGGCGAGATCGTGACGACCCACCGTAATCGCCACCGGCCTGAATGGAAGCCCAGCCTCTTCGTCTTTGGTCTGTCCGTCCGGCCATTTGTGCTGAAATCCAGGGATCGCCTTCCCGAAATCATGCAGCCCCACCAAACCACCGATCCGTCGAGGTGCGGCTTCGGATGATAACCCCAACGACTGCGCCACCCAGATCTGAGTCTGTCCTGACTCTCGGCAGACGATGGCCTCCGCCACCGCCGCAACGTCCAGCATGTGGCATATAAGGCTGTGCCCGCCGTCTTCCCCGCTCTTGGCCCAGAATGAACGGGACGCGGTAGACAGGTCAGAGAAACGCGCCATGTTCAATCGGTAGCAGCCAACGCTGCCACACCGGCGAGGCGGTAGACGAGGTCATGCAGACCCCGCCAGCTTCCGTCCGGATTCTGGGCAGCGTGGCGATCGGTTTCGATATCTCTGACATTTTTGTTCTTTCCGACTTTACATGCTACTCCCGCCCAGGCTCAAAACCTGCACCTCCCGGAAATCCGCGTCAATATTGGTTTCTGGCCCGGTCGAGCTGCTCTTTCACAACTTCTTTCAGCGCCTCAGGCGCGATCACTTCCACCTCCGCACCATACTTCAGGATGTCCATGACGAGCTCGGTGTCGCGCGAATAGGGGAGGCTCAGCTCATAGCGGCCGTCATCGAGCCAGCGCGATTGCTGTTCGGGGTGCCAGGTTTCGTCGGCGACCCAGCGGGCGCGGTACGCGGTAAAGCGCAGGACGGCGGTGGCGACGGGCACGCCTGCGAAGATGCCGTAGGCGCTGGCGAGTTCGCGGTCGAGGGTGGCGTCCGGCACGTTCCTGGCCTTTTTCGTCAACACGGTCGCGTGACGGATGCACTCGACGGCGAAAATGCGCAGGGCCTTTTTCTTGTGACACCAGGCGTCGAGGTACCAGTTGTCGCGGTAGTGGGTGAGCCGTTGGGGTGAGATTTCCCGCACATCGGTCCGGTCGCGCTCGCGATTGTAATACTCGATGGAAAGCCGCCTGCGTTGCAGCACAGCGCCGGCCGCGGTCTGAAAGTGGCGCATTGTTTTTGCGCGCGCGGCCATTGCGAGGATGCGGATGCGTTTTTGCGCTTCGCCGCCGCCCAGGTGTTCGCTCCGGAGAATGCGCTCTAGCCGCGCACGGACGGGCGCTAGCAGTTCATCGAGCAAACCCGGCTGGAGCGTTAGCAGCAGGTGATCTAGGCTGACGAGCGCGTGCAGTTCTTCGCCTGTAAACCACAGGCCGGGCAGATGAAAGCGGCCATCTGCCGTGTCGAACCGGTAGCCGTTGTATTCTTTATCGAAGACGAGCGGCGCGTCGAGTCTGTCGCGCAAGTCGGCGATGAGGCGGGTGAGTTTGGAGCGGGAAAATTCCAACTCATCCATCAGCGTCTGGCGGTTAATAGCTGTGCGCCGGCCGTCCAGCAGGCGGTGCAATCGGTAGAGGTCGTCGAGTTTGCTCATGTCGCTTTGCCCGATTCGAGCCCGTTAATTGTGATGGCGATGCGTCACGGGCAGGGAGGCAGTGTCCTGCAATCTTGGCGGTGCGGCAAGTTTGGCGACTGCCGGCTGGCACAACGCCTGCGGAGAAACCACAATTGAAGGACCTTGCCCGGAATGTAAAAAATTGTAAAAAGCGCCTCGAACCGGCCGCAACAATGAATAATGCGCGACCTACAGGACTCACCGGGAAACAGGCCGCGAACTATTTTCCGAGTCCGCAGCCTAAAAGGAAACGGGAGGCAGAGGCAGCAATGGATCTTCGCCGCAACGATTACGACGTCAGCGCGCAGTTCAATACCACCGACCCGCAGGTGGTCAACGACGAGGTCGACCGCATTTACGGCGAACTTTATCCGTATGCGACGACCAAGCCGCTCGATCGTGCGTTCGGCGACCTGACCCGGCTCTACCGCGGCGAATATCCGGGATATCATCCCTGCGACACGCCCTATCACGACGTTCAGCACGTGCTCGACGTGACGCTCGCGATGGCACGCCTGATCGACGGCTACGAGCGCTCGCGCATCGGCATCCGGTCCTTTGGCGATTCCCTGTTCCGCCTGGGCGTGATTACGGCCCTGTTCCACGATATGGGCTATGTGCGCGAACTCGAGGACCGCGCGCACAGAAACGGCGCCGAGTACACCCGCACCCACGTTTCACGCGGGTCGGCATTCCTCAAGGACTACCTGCCCAAGATCGGCATGCCAGAAATGGCGGACATTGCGGCCGAACTGATCCACTTTACCGGCTATGAGATTCCGGTGGCGCAGATCAAAGTGCCCTCGCCCATCTACCGGCTGCTGGGCAATCTGCTCGGTTCGGCCGACATCATCGCGCAAATGGCAGACCGCTGTTACCTGGAGAAATGCCGCGACCGCCTGTATCCGGAGTTCGTCGCCGGCGGTCTCGCGACCAGGCGCAGTACCGAAGGCATCGAGCAGGTGGTGTTCGCCTCGGGCGAGGATCTGGTCATGAAGACGCCGCAGTTTTTCCAGAACGCGAACAAGAGGCTCAATCTCGACCTGGGCGCGTGCTATTCCTACGCGCAGCAGCATTTCGGCGGGCAAAACCTGTACCTCGAGGAACTCAGGAAAAATATCCAGTTCGCACAGGAAATCAGCGAGGAGCGCGATTCGTCGATACTGAAGCGCGTACCACCCGAGACGCTCGGACCGTAGTTCGTCTCCGTACCGGCCGAAGAGGCGGACAGCGCGCGGGCGCTACAGCAACACGTCCTTGGAGAGCCCGTGCCGGCGCAGAATGCGGCGCAATTGCCCCAGCGCTTCGAGCTGAATCTGCCTGACGCGTTCGCGCGTCAGGCCCAGCTGGCCGGCCAGATCCTCCAGCGTGCAGACTTCCTGGCTGTTCAGGCCGAAGCGGCGCTCGATCACGGTGCGCTGTTTGTCGTTCAATTGTTCCAGCCATCGCCGCACCAGCGACTCGATCTCCTGCGCCTGCAAGCCGGCTTCAGGATTGACGCTTTGCTCGTCGGAGATGGACTCTCCGATCGACAGCAAGGGATCGATGTCCAGCGGCGCGTCGAGCGAGGCCATATGCTCGTTGTGGGCAAGCACGCTGCGCACCTCCTCCACAGGCTTGTCCAGCAGGTGCGCAATGTCGTCCATGCCCGCCTCGCGCTCGCCGTGGGCTTCCAGATGGCGCTTGGCCCGCAGCACCAGGTTGAGATCCTTGATCACGTGCACCGGCAGCCGTATGGTGCGCGACTGGTTCATGATGGCGCGTTCGATGTTCTGGCGTATCCACCAGGTGGCGTAGGTGGAGAAGCGGAAGCCGCGCTCGGGATCGAACTTGTCCAGCGCGTGCATCAGCCCCAGATTGCCCTCTTCCACCAGGTCGAGCAGCGGCACGTTGCGGTTCAGGTAGTGCTTGGCGATATTGACGACCAGGCGCAGGTTGCGCTCGATCATTTTCTGTCGTGCCGCGAAATCTCCCTGCGCCGCGCGCCGCGCGAAACGCAGTTCCTCCTCGGGCGAGAACAAGGGATTGAGCCCGATCTCGTGCAGATAGATCTGGGTGACGTCGGAGAGAAATTCGGTTTCCGGCTCCGCCGTCTCGGGCTGTGCCGGGTCAATGGCTTCGGACGCCGGCGTGCCCTCGATTTCCTCGTCCGGGGAGGAGGATGGCGCGGTCACGTCGGCGGCAGGTACTTGGCCGGGTCGACCGGTTTGCCGAGTTTGCGGATCTCGAAATGCAACTCGGGTCTGTCGCTGTCGGTACTGCCAGCCTTGGCGATCTCCTGTCCCTTGACCACGTTCTGCCCTTCCTTCACCAGAATGACGCTGTTATGGGCGTAGGCCGACAAATAGGTCTTGTTGTGTTTGATGATGACGAGCTTGCCGTAGCCGCGCAGGCCGCTGCCGCTGTATACGACGCGCCCCGGGGCGGCTGCGAGCACCGGTTCGCCCGGCGTGGCGGCAATATCCAAACCCTTGTTGTTCGCGTCGGAAAACCCGGCGATGATCTTGCCCCGCAACGGCCAGCCCCAGTCGACCTTGTCCCCCTCGTTCGCAGCGGCGGCTTCCGGTTTGGCCGGCGGCGTCTGCGCCGGCGCGGTTGCAGCAGCTGGTGCGGTTGCGATGGCTGGCGCGGCTGCGCTTGCAGCCCCCGGTGCGGCAGCGGACGCAGATGCCGGTGCGCCTGCGGGCGCAGGGGCCGCCACCGGTGCTGCCGGCGGGACTGGATTCGACTGTACGTCACTGCGTTGCAGCAGCGCCACGTTCTCCGGCGAATAAGGCAGCTTGCGCGCGATAGGCTCGGACACGATCCCGCCCACGATGACTGCGGGTCCCGTTGCAGCCGGCGCCGTGGTTCCGGGCGGAGGCGCGGCGGATATCGCACCCATGCCCGGCTGCGCGCTGAGCGGACGCGCCTCGACTGGCCCCGAGGTGGTTACAGGGTTGACTTGCACCGTCGCCTCTTCCTGCTTGCCCGGCGGCGGTTTGATCCGCAGTAGCTGGCCGGGGCGTATCATATTTGGATCGCTCAGATTGTTCCAGGCGGCGAGATCTTTGTAGTCGAGGCCGTGGTCGAGCGCGATGCTGAACAGCGTGTCGCCGCTGCGGACCGCATAGTAATCGGAGCGCTTGCCGGCCGGAATCGGTGGCGGAACGGCTGCGCCGGAGGGCGCACGCTCGAATACCGGCGCCTGCACCGGCTCGCTGCTGCAAGCCGCAAGCAGCGATACTGCCAACCCAAGGATTCCCAGCAGTGCACCTACACGCAT
>Ga0307377_10004728_pt1 | contig 14813 bp, 17 predicted proteins | sample TR3MG_FD_202535 | JGI IMG/M metagenome (GOLD analysis project Ga0307377, IMG submission 202535) | Soil microbial communities from Risofladan, Vaasa, Finland - TR-3 | ecosystem: Environmental > Terrestrial > Soil > Coastal area > Acid sulfate soil | place: Finland: Risofladan, Vaasa | collected... | reverse complement strand
GTTTATGATGGGCACCTTTGCGCGTTTCGGAGTAAAAAAACATTCGAATACATACATGGCGGCCGGCGGGTAGGTAGAGGACAGTGTGGCCAGGACTAACCTCCCAAAGGAAGTACGTAAGAGGAAGACCGATGCCCGAGGGGGAGGAGGCTCAGAGTCTGTTGGAGGCAAGCCTGGGAAACGGAAGGCACAGCGGAATGTCGGGACGGGGAAGGCTGCGCCGTCTATGGCGGCGGCTCGAATCACTCACAAGCCTAAGCATCGTAAGGCGGCGAAGGGGAATCGGGCGGGCGGGGGGCCTGACAGTCCCAGCAAACTTGGGCGGCGCCCCGCCGGCGCCGTCAGCAAGCTCGAGGACCTCGCACCCCTCATGGCTCTCCCACAGAACGTCCTGGTGGACTCAGTGGACGGACTCACGAGGGCCACACTTCTATCATGGGAAAAGGAAGGGCTGCCTACTCGCAGAGTTGAGGGGCGGAAAGTGTATCCGCTGCTCGACTACATCAAGTTCGTCCACGCGCGGTTCGTGCGCGGGGGGCGGCCGGCGACTCCGGAGGGCAGCGAACTTCTCACGCACAAGGCGGAGAGCGAGAAGTGGCAGGCGCGGCTTCGCCGCCAGCGCGCAGAACTCCAGGAGGGCAAACTCATTAGCCGCGCGACCGCGGAGGATGAAATGGTGCGCCTGGTGCTCGAGGTCAAGGCGGCGCTTCTCTCCATGCCCGCCGCTCTTTCCCGCCAGGCGGCGAACCTGCCGGCGGCCCACGTCCGCAAAATCATCGAGGGACACGTAACATGGTTGTGCTCGAGGCTCGAAGCCGGGCGGGTGCCGGTGCCGCAGGGCGCCGCGGCCGCGATCGCAACGGCGATCTCGGATACGAAGCACCGCCGGGCTGGGAGGAAATCGAAAGCATAGGGTCCGCCTGGAGGGGAGTTCGCCAGGCCTGGGCGGTCCCCCAGCGGCTCACGCCCTCGCAGTGGGCGGCGCGAAACAGGGTGCTCACTCCTGGCGAGTCGGCGGAACCCGGCCCCTGGAACCCCAACCGCGTGCCGTTCCTCAACGGGATCATGGACGCCTGCCAGGAGTATGAGGAGATCGTCGTGATGAAGGCGCCGCAGCTCGGCATCTCGGAGGCCATCCGAAACGTGGAGGGCTACTGGGTGGATCATGACCCCGGGCCGATCATAGTGTGCATGCCGGACCGAGAGAGCGCCAAGGAGATGCTCGACGAGAGGATCTCCGTGATGGTGAGGAACACGCCCTCAATCGCCGGCAAGATAACGGAGCGCATCCGCGACATCACGAAACTCGCAATCAGGCTCACGACCTGCACCATACACATCGCCTGGGCGGGTTCACCCCAGAGCCTGGCCACGAGGCCTGCGCGCCGCGCGATCGCCGAGGAGGTGGACAAGTACCCGGTATGGTCTGGGCGAGAAGGCACGCCGGTCGAGCATCTGAAGAAGCGCCTCAACACCTACCGCAACCGGTCGACGATCATCATGGTTTCGACTCCATCGACGAGGGAGGGACCGATATTCCAGGCCTGGGACGAGAGTCCGCTCAAGGTCTACTTCATGGTGCCGTGCCCGGAGTGCGGCGCCTTCCAGAGGCTGGTGTGGACGAACCTGAAATGGGAGAAGCTCCCGGGGGAGGACAACAAGTCGGCCGCGGACCGGATCGAAAGGGAGGAGGGCGCCTGGTATCAGTGCGAACACTGCGAGGCCCGGCTGGCCGAACGGGACAAGCCGGGGATGCTGGCGGCGGGAGTATGGGCCTCGGAGAACGAGAGCGTCGCGGCCGACGGCGCGGTGACGGGAGAACGGGCGAGATCGCGGAGGATCGCGTTTCACATCTCTGCGCTCTACTCGCCCTGGCTCTCCTGGTCGGACTGCGCGGCCGAGGGCCTGCGCGCCATCGGGCACCCTGCGCGCCAGATGGCGTTTCGGAATTTCGTCCTGGCGGAACCGTTCGAGGTCCAGGCCGCGTCGGTGAAGGCGGCGGAACTTCTGCCGAAGGTGAACGCCGGGCATCCCCCGAAACTGATACCCGCCTGGGCGACGGCCGTCATAGCGACGGCGGATACCCAGCTCACTCATTTCCGATTCGTGGTGAGGGCCTGGGGGCGGGGGCCGTCGGGGATAATGTCGAGGCTGCTCGACTACGGCCGGGCGGAGACGACGGAGCAGCTGCGGATGATGACGCTCGATGCGAGGTTCGCATTCGAGGGCGGCGGCGCCACCGCGGTCGGCCCCTACATCCTCGTGGTCGACGCGGGCGGCGGCTCGCGGACCGCGGGCGAAAACGAGAACCTCACCTGGCGCGTGTACAAGTTCGCGCAGACGGACCCGAGGATAGTCCCGTCCCACGGCGCCGGGGGCGCCCGGCGGATGGATACTCCGTTCAAGATGCGTATCGCAAAGTACGAACCGCCCGGAGGCCTGGCTCCGATGCAGGTCAAGTACCTGCGAATCAACACGCACTACTACAAGGACGTCCTGGCCGCCAGCATCAAGGCCGGGCAGGAGGGCGAGGAGGCCGGCGAGGGCAACTGGCAGCTGCACTCGCAGGTGGGCGACGACTACAGGAGGGAGATGGCGTCGGAGCACAAGGTGCTCGTCCGCAAAGGGACGACGCAGCGCTTCGAGTGGGTGCCGGTGTCGGGCGGCGCGCCGAACCACTGGTGGGACTGCGAAGTGACGCAGTGCGCGGCGGCCGACATGATGCACGTCGATACGCTGATGAACCTGGCGGAGGGACTGCGGCGCCGCGGGAAGGTGCCGGGGCCGCGGGATAATGAACCGGACTCGGGCCGGGGAAAGATACGGACTCATTACTAAACGAAAGGAAGCGAGGGAAGGCATGACCAAGAAAGGCAGGAACACGACAACGCGCAGGTCCCACAGGCAACCGGGCGATGACGCGCGAACCGTCTATGCGTTTCCGACGCAGGTCCGCTGCCCGCGCTGCGGCGCGCTCGATACGACGCGGACGGGGCAGGACGGGGCCATCCAATACCGCGCCTGCCAACGCGGGACCTGCCGGGCGACCTTCAAGATCACCGGGAAAAAAGTTTAACGGGATTCACTGATCAGTGAATAGCGGACTTGCGCGGGCTCCGCCTTCCCTGTAACTTCTCGGGCGTGAACCAGGCGCGGCTGTCGAGGAGCCTCGACCTCCTTGGGAGCCGCGCCTTCCTTTTCCCGCACGGGAGGGAAACGAATGTGAGCCTGTCATCGGCCTCGACTCTGACCGACGCGCTCGGCCAATACAACGATAACCTGTCTTGGGAGAACGACCCCACGAAGGCCGCCGCGGCGCTCGAGGCCATACGGTGGCTTTTGGCCAATCGCCCGGCATCGACGGCGAGTGCCGGCGTGAGCATCAACTATTCCAACCTCGCCGACGAAAAGAAACTGCTCGAGGCCTATCTCGCCGGCGCCGGCTCCACGAGGCGGACATCGTTCGTCCGCGGAGTGCCGCTCTATGAGTGAGGCCGCCAAGAAACAGGACGCCCTGGCAAAAACCACGCCCTACCGCCCGGCGGACACCGTCATCGAGGGCGGCCGGGGCTTCTACACGTCTCTGGGATTTCGCTCGGCGCGCGTGGCGATGCGCGAGGGCCGGGTGTCGTCGATGGGTTCGGGCGACATGCAGATCCGGTACGCCAGGAAGGAACTCGTCGCGCAATCGCGCGACTTCATGCGAAACAACGGCCTCTACAACGGGATGATAAACCGCGCTGTCGGCTACGTCGTCGGCAGCGGGTTCAAGCTGCAGGTCAAGCCCTCGCAGGGTGACTGGCACAAGGCCGTCGAAAAGAAGTGGCGCAAGTTCTGGAAGCGCCCGGAGGTTCGGCAACTCCTCTCGGGCCCCCGGGTCGAGAGGATGGTCTGCCGCGAACTCTACACATGCGGGGACGTCGGGCTTCTCAAACTGAAGACGGGACTCCTGCAACTGGTGGAGTCCGAGCAGATAACCGGTCCCAAGGCCGGCGACGACGGGATCGGGCGAAACGAAACCGGCACCCCGACCATGTTCCACGTCGGGTCATATGGCCCCGCCGGCTATGTGCCGCGCGGCAAGACGACCCCCTACAAGCCGGAGGACGTGCTCTTCATTGCCGAGCCCGACAGGCCGTCGTCCACGCGCGGGTACCCGCCCTGCCAGGCGGCATTCCCGATGATCCACCGCATAACCGACGTATGCGACAGCGAGGCGCTGGCCTGGCAACTGCTGGCGCGGCTGCCGTTCTCCGTCATCCGGGAGCAGGGCTCGTCCCTTGCCTTCAACGAGAGCGTGGCCGACCCGAACAAGACCGCGTCCGACACCCAAGATATCGCACGGCGGCTCATCGAACTCGACTACGCGATTATCTTCGAGGGGCTGCCCGGCGAGAAAATAGAGGCCATAGACCGCAACATCCCAGGACAAAATTTCTCAGAGGCGCTTTACACGTTCCTGCGCCTTCTCGGGTTGCCGCTGGGGTTACCGCTCGAGATAGTACTTCTCGACTGGACGAAGTCCAACTACTCGCAATCGCGCGCAGTACTCGAGCAGGCATACCAGACCTTCCTGGGCTGGCAGATGCTCATCGAGGACTTCTTTCTCAGGCCGGTCTTCGAGTGGCAACTCGCCCGCTGGATCGCGGCGAAGTCCCTGCCGGCGGCGCCGCAGGATTTCGACCCGGAGACGGACGTTGAATGGATAAAGCCGACGTTCCCCTGGATCGACCAGTTGAAGGAGGCGCAGGCCTACGGGGAGCAGCTGGACCGCGGCCTGGCGACGCACGCCCAGGTATGCAAATCGAAGGGCGGGGATCGCGACGAGATAGTGGAGCGCCGCGTGGCCGAGGTCACCGATGCCGTCAATCATGCCAAAAAGATCAAGGCCGATACCGGGGTCACGGTGCCCTGGCAACTCTTCGCCGGCGTTAAACTGCCTGGGACGTCGGGCGCGGCGAAGCCGCTGGCGGACCAGGACGTCGACGACTCCAATACGAAAGAGGAAGGCGGGCAGGAAAAATGAACCCGACCGGGATCGCGCCCGCAATCAATTCCCTGATGTCCTCGATTTGGGCCCTCGAGCCGGGCGCGTTCGACGCTCTCATCGCCGACCTCAGTACGATCCGGTCGCAGGGGCGGGAGAACGACACGAAGGAAGAGACAGGGTACAGCGTTGAGGACGGCGTCGCGAAGATCTCAGTGGCGGGGATTCTGCTCAAGAGCCGGCATTGGCTCCTTGACTATTTCAGGATCGCCCAGACGGGCTACGACGAGATACGGGCGAACCTGGCGAAGGCGGCGACGGATTCGGCGGTTAATAAAATCGAACTGGTCATTGATTCCCCCGGCGGCACCGTTGCCGGCGGGGAGGAGACGGCGGCCGCAATAAAGGCGGCATCGGCGGTAAAACCGATCACCGCCACCGTGCAGGACCTTGCGGCTTCCGGGGCATACTGGCTCGCGTCGCAGACGGGCCATATCCGGGCAAACGAGAACGCGCAGGTCGGTTCCATCGGTGTCTACGCGATTGCGAGCGACTACTCGAGGCGCGCGGAGGAGATGGGCATCAAGGTCAACGTCCTCCGGTCGGGGGAGCACAAAGGGGTCGGCGTCGTGGGCGCTGCCATCACCGAATCCCACCTGGCGGCGCTGCAGACGATAGTCGACGGCCTGGCGGACCACTTCATAGGGGCCGTCGCTTCCGGGCGGCGAATGGCGAAGGCCGAGGCCGCAAGGCTCGCAACCGGACAGACGTGGCTCGCCGCTGAGGCGAGGGAACTCGGACTCATAGATGAGGTCGCGACGGACGCAACCGCCGTGGCTCTAACCAGTGATATAGCTGAAGACATGAAAGGAGTAGACATGGCGGAGAAGACAGGCGAACAGGTTGCGGACTCGTCGGCGCTTGCCGAACAGATCACCGGCCTCGAGGCCGAGAAGAAAACACTCACGGAGGCCAACGCTGCCCTTGAGGCGAAACTCAAGGAAATAAGCGAAAAGGCCTCGGCCGATGCGGAGGCCCTGACGGCTTCTACAAAGGCGGTAAGCGACCTCACGGCCAAGGTCCAGGACCTCGAGAAGAGGGTGACCACCCTATCCGAGGGCGCCGATCCCGTTCCGGCGGGCAAGTCGCCGGAGGATGCGGCCGGAGAGGATTTCCTGACCAGGGCACGCTCGATGGCCAAAGAGGAGAAGTCGACGGTATCCGCTGCGATGCGGAAACTCGCGCGCGAGGAGCCGGATTTGTACAAGGCGTACCAGGATAAGCTCCGCCGCTAAGGAGGCCCTCGCCCCGGCGGCGGTCAATCGAATAGGCTCTCTTTGAAGAGGAGTAGGTCATGACCCAGCAAGTGGAAGGCAACATCAAGACCTTTACCGCCGGCGAGGCGCTCGCGATATTCCGGCGCGTGAAGTTCTCGGCCGGCACGGTAGTGTACGCCGACCAGTCGGACTCGTCCGGGTACATCGGCATCACGCAGGAAGCGGTTGCCAGCGGCGCATCGGTGGCGGTTGCCCTGAAGGGCCGCGGCCGGTCCTACAAGGCGGTCGCGGCCGATTCGTTTGCCGTGGCGGCGACGCTCTATGCGGCCGACGACGGCATGGTGTCCGACTCGGCCTCGGGCAACCAGATCGGGACGGCCCTCGAGGCCGCCACCGCCCTCAACGACGTCGTGGAGATACTCTGCGACGAGGGATCCGCATCAGCGCCCGGGGCGACCACGGTCGGCCTCGAGGCCAGCGGCGCGTCGGTGCCGTTTGTCGTCCGCGCCACGGTCACGGCGGCCGGCGCCGAGGACGAGGTCGTCTGCGCCTCGTTCCCGCGAAAGGCCGAGGTGATCGATGCCTACATGATAGCGCGGGATACCAACGCCGCGAACGTAACTCTGAAAAACGCGACCAACGCGTTCACCGGGGCTACAGCCAAGGGCGGCACCGACGACACCAAGGTACAGTTCACGAACATCGTCGAGTACCGGGGTATCGCCGCGGCGGCCGCGGTCGTTGCGACGTTCAGCGCCGCCGGCAGCGTCGAGGTGGTCCTCGTCTGCGTGCCCATAGCATAGGAGTATTTGAACCCGGGATAGGGTAGGCCGCCCGAAAAGCGAAAGCCGAGTCGCCTGCCCGGGTTATCTTAAACTCGGCGTTCTCCTCTCGGCGGGAGTCCAAGGGAACTGAGGAGAACGACATGCCTATCAACTACACGACCCGCGGCGTTCCGCGGGAGGAATTGGGGGAAGCCTTTCACGAGTTCGATCTCTCGGGCCGGGGGTTCATAGCGGACACGATACTCCCGCCCCTGGGCGTCGCCAAAAAGGACGGCAAGATCAGCGTCATCCAGCGGGAGAACGCGACGCTGGTCAACGTCGATCACGCAAACGGCGCGGCGTACAACCGCGTCAACATGCTGGCCAAGGACTTCTCCTATGCCCTTATCAACAAGGGCCTCGAGGAGCAGCTCACCGACCAGGACCGCGAGAACTACAAGACCGATTTTGACGCGGAGGAAGAGACCGTCCAGGACCTCAAACTCAAGATGGCCATCGCCCGCGAGGTCCGCGTGGCGGCGGCGATCTTCAACACGACCACATTCACGGGCGCCAGCCTCTACAAGGACTGGTCGGCTGCCCCGTGGGACGCGGCCGCGAGCGATGCCCTCGGTCACATCGAGTACGCGAAGAACCTCATTCGCGCGAACACGGGCATCCTGCCCGACTCGATGGTGATCGGGTACGTCACGCTTACCAACCTCTTGCTGAACACGGCGATCCTCACCAAGTTCCCCGGCGTTCAGGTCCTCACGCGACAGATGCTGATCGACGCGCTGCCGGCGATCTTCGGCCTCAAGAACGTCTACGTCGGGATGCAGTCCTACAACACGGCCAAAGAGGGGCAGGCGTTCTCCGGCGGGGACGTCTGGAGCGACGACTACGCCCTTGTCTACAAGCAGCACGAAGGGGCGACGAAGACTAACCCGGGTCTTGGGCGCACGCTTCTCTGGGACCCCCTGACCCCCAACCCCGCGACCATAACCTCCTACTACGAAAGCCAGACGAAGTCCGAGGTGTTCAACGCCGAGGAGTTCATCCAGGAGTGCATCTTCGACGCGTACTTCGGGTGCCTCCTGAAGGTCGACGCATAGACAACGCCGGGGAAGGGAGGCGCCTGTTTGGCGCCTCCCTTCGCGGCAGAGGAGGCGCATGTGTCGACCATGTTGGAACTGATGGCGCAGGGGGCGGCGTGGGATTCGCTTGTAGCCGTTTACGGCGAGAGCGTCACCTACACCCCCTCGGGCGGGGCGCCCGTGGCCATCACCGCCGTCTGGAACGGGAACGACGTGCTCCCCGGGCACATGGTCGACGGCGAGCAACTGCTCAAGACCGGGACGCTCCTCGCGAGCGCCGAGGACATCGCAGCGCCAAGCCTCTCCGACATGTTCACCATCGGCGGCGCCGTGTACGGCGTCACCGGCATCGGCCGGACTGCCCCGTTCGTCGAACTCCAACTCGAGCGCCGCACCCAGGTGTCCCTCGGCGGCGACCCTCAGAGGTTGAAACGATGAAGGAATTCGTGGAACTGGTTTTCGAGATCGCCAAGGTGTTCGGCATTCCGGCGGTGGCCATCGGCTTTTTCATCTGGCAGGGCCATAAGCGCGAACAGCGCCTGGCCGCCCGCCTCGACGGGGTCGAGGACTACATCCGGGAGACGCTCCAGGGGCTCGTCAGGGACGGGCACGCTGCGGTCATGGCGAACACGGGAATGATGGAGGACTTCACGGCGGCGCTCAAGACGCGGCCGTGCATAAAGGCGGACGTCGAGATGCTGGAGGCGAGGAGGAAGCCGGGTGGCTGATACGCTCATCATCACCACTGCCTCGCTGGCGGCCGGCCAGGCGGGGGTCGCGTACTCCGAGACGCTTGGAGTCTCGGGCGGGACGCCGGCCTACACGTGGGCGCGGCTTCTCGGACCGCTTCCGCAGGGGCTCTCGCTCGCGGCCGCCACCGGCGTCATCTCCGGCACGCCCGAACGCGCGGAAACGCGCACCTTCGCGGTGCGCGCGACCGACAGCCTCTCGGACACCGGGGACAAGGTGCTCTCGATTGCGGTCACGGACCCGGCCGGTGTCACGCCTTCAGGAATGCTGACCGGACCCTTGCATTACGCGCGGCTCACGTTCTGCGCGTCGGCGGCGTTCCAGCGGATGATGGGCGCGGCCGACGCCGACGAGGCCCTCGACTACCTGCCGATCGTGGCGGCCCTCGGCGACGATATCCCGATGGGCGCCATCGGATGGGCGGGAACTTTCGCCCGGGACTCGATAGCGGGGGGCAGCCACAACTACTTCGCGACGAAGGGGGAGATCGAGGCCATTATCCGGGTGGCCCCGTACGACGCGACGGCCTCCGAGGGGGACATCTTCGCATACTTCTCAAACGACCTCGGCGAGATGCTCGCCGAGATGGAGCTCCTCGCGGGCACGGCCGGGTACCTTGACACGCGCGGCGCGACGGTTCGCGGCCCGATGAGGCCCTTGGAAGCGGAGCGCGCGACCGTCGGGGACTTTCTCGAGGCGATCATCACGCTCGCCTATCCGGGAGGGGAATGATGGCGGTCGGCCTGCACGTCACAGTTCGCTACGAGGGCCCTATCGAGGGGAAGATACGGGATTTCTACCCCGTGCTGACGAGGGCGCTTCGCTCGGAGGCTGAGCGCTGGTTCAAGGAGACGCTGCCCGGGCATTTCAAACTCGGCGCCGCGAAGAAGTACGACTACACGCCGCGGGATTTCAAATACGGCCGGCAGAAGACCCTGGCCAAGGAGAGGGGCTGGGTGAGGGACCCGGAACTCAAAATGCGCGTGCCCCTCGGGGACCCGCAGCTTCCGGCTCTCGTGTGGACGGGCAGGACGCGGGACATGGTCACCTCTCAATCGGTCTACCTGACGTATCAGAAGAAAGTTACGCTCAAGATGCGCGCCCCTCACTACATCTTCAAACTGCAGAACATGCAGTGGCGGCCGAAGGCGGTCGACGAGATTACGGCCATGACGCCGGCGGAGCAGGCCGACCAGGCCGAACGGATAGGGCAGGCCATACGCGAGCACCTGGCCGCGCGGACTCCGGTGGAAGTGCGCAGGATAGCCTGAGAAAAGGAGATATGCTGTGGACGTATATACGCTTTATGCGGTGAACATCGACAACGGCGGCGGCGCCGGCAGCGACCTCTTCCTCGACCAGATTTCCGACTGGGCGATGGATACGAGGATAAACAACATCCTCCTCGGCGCCGACGGCATGGTGGACCCGAGCTACGTGGCGGTCATGAGCCAAAGTCCCTCGGCGGCATTCACCACAAGCGCGCTCGCGACGGTACTGGCCAAGTGCGGCATCTCCGGGCTTGCGATCGCCGCCGATGCCGACGAATACGGCGCGGACCTCTACCTGCAGAAACTGGCGGAGGGCGCTACGCGCGCAAGCGGCTCCTCTCATATCCGGCTTCGCGCGGCCAAGGGGATCCTCGTGCCGCGGTCGCTCAGCGCCGCACAGGGCGCGGGGGTCGCCACGCTGGGGCTGGAACTGATACCCACCTGGAACGGCTCGGCTGACCCGCTGGTGATAGCCACCAGCCAGGCACTTGCCGGCACTCCCTCCGTCGGGGAGGCCTTCACCGTGGGCCCCGTCAGCATAAACGGCGCCCAGGTGGAGGGCATCCAGTCCATCACGGTCGATTTCGGCATAACGCTCGAGACCCTCGGTTCCGACGGCGGAGTGTGGCCGACTTTCGTCTGCATCAGGGAGAGGCGCCCGACGTTCAGGATCGAGACGACCGACGCCGGGGTAATAAACACCTTCGGCCTGACCGGCGCCGCGCAGGGCGGGACCGACTCGGTAATCTACCTCCGCAAGATGGCGGAGGGCGGGACGCGGGTGGCGGACGTAACGGCGGAGCACATCAGTTTCACGATCGACGAGGGCCATATCGCCTGCGGACCGCTCAGGGCTTCGCACCCGGGCAGGATAGGGGCGGAACTAATTATCACGCCTACCTACGACGGCACGGACCCCATCATAGCAATAAGCACGGCTACGGCTATCAGTTAGCGGAGGAGGCATGGGAGAGATCGCCTACTTCCTGGCAAAACGCCAGGGAGTCTCACGCGAGGACCTCGAGCGCTTCGGGCTTGCCGGCGTATCCGGGGGCATGGGGCCGCAAAGCATTTCCACGAGCAAAGGACCCTCCGGGCAGGGGGGCGTGTTGCTTTCATTCTCGAAGGAGACGCCCAGGCCGTCTACGGCGCGCGAGTGGCGCAAGGCGGTGCGCGGCGACTTCTGGCTCGGTTTCGACCCGGAGGACCCTCCGGGTCCCGAGGACCTGGCGCGGCCGAGACAGGTGGCCGGGCACCTCGTGACGATGCGCGGGGGCGGGCAGTGGATGATACCCGTGGCCAGGTCCTTCCCCATCGGCACGGCGCTTCCGCAGATCATCGTTTTGGACGAATCCGGCAAGGTCACCACGGAGACCGTGCCGGAGTACGTGGATGTTTCCCGCAAGGCCGAGCGGATATGGTCGGCGCTGTCACAGGCACTGGCCGACTGCGCCGAGAGGCGCGCCGCCGGGGAGGAGGACGCCCAGGCCCTCTGGAGCATCTCGCTCCAGGAGCGCTTCGAGATCGCGGTGGAGGCGCTATCGGTCAACTATCGGGTGGAGGCCGACGAGGTGAGCCTGCTCAAGATCATGGAGGATGCTCACCAGGACCAGATCCTCCACGCGCTTATCGACTGGCCGACGGTCGAGCAGTGGGCAAAAAAAAACTCGCTGCCCGAATCCTCACCTACTACCGATGGCGAAGCGGCGAACTCCGGGACTACCGGCCCACCTTCGGCGACCTCGAAATCCTCCGGAGAGAGATAGATGCCGGACGTTAACTACACGATCTCATCGGAGGCGGCCAAGGCGCTCATGGAACTTGGCAAGGTCGCCCTCGAATACAAGAAGATCGAGGGCGCCACGAAAGCCGTCACGAACGAGTCGGACAGGAGCCGGCGCAGTTTTGAGAAGGCGGCAGGCGCCGTCGGACAAATCGCGGCGGCGGCCGGCGGACTCTCGACCGTCGTCTCGCTCATAAACGCGGGGGCGCAGGCTCTCGAGAGAATGGCCGCCGGCGGGGCCAAAACCACCGCGAGCCTGGCGGGTACCCTCGCCATGACGGGAGAGCTTGCGGACCTGGCGCAGATCCGCTCCCAGATAGAGGCCCTCAACCTGCCCGGCGTGTCCTATGCTGACCGTGCATCGCTCTACGGCGTAGTGCGCGGAAGCATCCCGGCGGCCGAGCGGTCGCGCGCCCTGGCGATTACCGAGAAGGCTGGCCAATATGCGGACATAGCGGGGATGGACGCAGGCAGGCAGTTTGCGGCCGTGATGGGGGAAATGGGGAAACTCCTCCCCGAGATGCCTGCCGGCGCATTGGCCAACCTCTCCACCGGACTCATGCGCGAGGCCGGACGATATGGCGGGCAATTCGGCTCCGAGGCGATGAAGGGAATTCAGCAGCTGATGGCGGAGGGGTCGACGCCGGCGGAGGCTATAGAGATTGCCCTGGCGTCCATGGAGGCCGGCCAGGGCGCAAAGGGCCTGGCAGGCATGGCTGCCTATAGGATTTCGCTGCGTGATGCGGAGAGGCTTGCGGCGGAACAACGCGCTAAGGGGGGAAAATTCCGCCATGCGCAGGCGCGCGAGGTGCAAATCCCGGCTGCCGTGCAGGCAGTGATGAATCAGATTGGCCGACGCGACTATGGCGCGGTCATCGCCGGCTTCCAGGAGGCGGACCTGTACGAACAAGGTCTGCGCGGGGCCATGCGCGACCCCAAGCTGGCGGCGCAGCAGCAACTGCAGGCCGCCCAGGAGGAAGTGGCGCGCGCCTACGAGGCCGGCAGTGAACAGGCCCTGCGGATCAAGGCCGGCAGGGAATTTCTCGAATACGCGATGATGGAGGAGGGCTACGGCCCGTTTCGCCGCGGCATTGCGCTGGGGACTGAGGGGATAGGGCCGGTGAAATTCGGCTACGCCCCCTGGACCTCCATGGGCATGGATGTTGGGCCGGCGATACGCTATTCAATGCCGCCGCGTGGGCGGAAGGAGGCATTGGCCGGCTGGGAGGCGTATGAGGAGGCGGGCGGGGAGATCTCCTTTGAGGAGGCTCTCAGGCGCGGACGGGACCAGGTCAGGGCACTCGAAGAGAACACATCGGCCATCAAAGAATTGTCGAAACTGCTTTTCGGCGGACGTTTCGAGCCCTTGGCGAACGGGCCGAACCTGCACACGGAGTAAAATATGTCGAGCATCGGCGGCTACACGATGATAACCGTGAAGAACAACCCGGCCCCGGCCGGGATGCTGCTGGCCGACATAACGAGGCCCAACGTCGACGGACACGCCTATCAGGAGCAGGGCTATCACGCGCCGGTCGTCTACCTCACGAGCATCGTGGACCTGGCCGACGCGGCCGAGGTGCAGACGGAGATAGAAGGATACGCCGCGCTCCAGGGGACGCTCGTTACGGTGGTCGACGACCTCGGCAACTCATGGACTAACGTAGCGGTGTTGTCGGTCAGGACCGACGGGGGGCGATACGTGGCCTGTCCCGTCGGCGGGATATACGCCGGCAATTATATCGTGACCGCGTACTGGCAGATGCAGCACACGGAGGTGCCGGCGTAGTGATTCATAGAGTCAGCACGGAACGTCTGTTTATCCACAGATTGCGCAGACCCGCCACGGCGGGCAAGTTTCGCAGATTAAGAGGCGCGCAAAGAGGCACGCTATGACCGTGACCATGAACCCGCCCGAGAACGTCGGCGGCAACTCCTGGAGGTTCTCCTGGTCCTCCGACCAGGACGATCCCACGTTCTACGTCTACGACCTCTCGGAGGGGGGCCTGCTCGACACGACGAAGGGCACCTCCATTACGATAACGCTTGAGCCCGGGGAGTCCCGCGTGCTCGAAGTGACGGAGGAGGAGTTGGCGGCGGTTCCCAGGGGCTATCCGTCGAGGCTGCTTCTGTACTGGTACGGACCGGCCGGGACATCCTACTACAAAGTCGAGGAGTACGTCGGCGCCGCGTGGGTGACGCGGGCGAGGATATACGACCGCGGCCAGGGCCATTTCACGTGGAGGACGCGGCCGCTGGAGGACGTGACCACGCACCAGTTTCGAATAGTGCCGGTAGGCACTAACGGCAACGAGGGAACGCCCGTTACATGGTCGGCGTTAATGGTGACGCACCCGGCGCCTCCGGAGGTGGATTACGCTTACAGCTCGGGCACCGGCAAGGTGACCGTGAGCGCGGCATAGAGGGAGGCAATCATGCCAGACGTATATACGGCGGGTGACGCTATAAGAGTGTACCTCACCGGCGCATCTTCGGACGGCGCAGCGCAGACGGACCCGAACGTGTCGCTCGGGAACTACCGTTCCTCGAGCCTCTGTGAGTCGCTCGGCATCGTGGTCGCCGGCGGGCCGGCTAACATCACGGTGGATTTCGCGTCGGGCGCAAACGGCGAGGGCGCCGGAAGCGTCTCGGCCGAGTCCGCCGACACGCTTGCCTGGACGCCGCCGGGCGGGTCTAAAGGGGACGCGGTAACGATAGCCAACGGCGAGACGAAACAACTCGTCGCCGGCGGCTCTCATCCGGAGAAGTTCGTTATAGTCAGCCGGACGTCGGCGACGGCGCTTTCGGGCACGGCCACCGTGACGCTCTCAGACGTCTTCAACAATGTGGCGGGTTTTGATAACGTCAGCACCGCGGAACAGGG
>Ga0307377_10004727_pt1 | contig 14813 bp, 14 predicted proteins | sample TR3MG_FD_202535 | JGI IMG/M metagenome (GOLD analysis project Ga0307377, IMG submission 202535) | Soil microbial communities from Risofladan, Vaasa, Finland - TR-3 | ecosystem: Environmental > Terrestrial > Soil > Coastal area > Acid sulfate soil | place: Finland: Risofladan, Vaasa | collected... | reverse complement strand
ACCTGCCGCGCGGCGGCGAGACGATTCTCTACACCGGGCACATGTACCAAATGATACCCGCCCTCGAGGTCATGTCTGCTCAGATGGCCGCCCTCGAAAACTCGTTCATGACCCGGTTCATGGGCATAGGCCGCCTGCTCAACAAGTTCGTGAACCTGTCCTTCTTCATGTCCCTCACCGCTTCGTCGGAAAAAATGCAACATTCCAACCAGGTATTGCGCGACATTGCCGGGCTGCTGCGCGACGCGGGGGTCGAGTTTGGCTATCTGTACGAAAAAGAACTCTACGCCGGCGCTCTCGTTCATGACGAGGGAATGGATGAAGCCTTCGGTAACCATGCCCGCCGCGTGGCGGCGCGTTTGAAAGAGCAAGGCGTCCGGCGCCTGATCACTGTGGACCCTCACACCACCAATATGCTGCGTCAGGTGTACCCGCGTTATGTCAAGGACTTCGATATCGAGGTGCAGAGCTACCTGGAAGTGCTGGCGCAGGCGCACCCCGAGGCCACGGATCCGGTAAACGGGGAAGTCGTAGTGCACGATTCCTGTGTCTATGCGCGCTACGAGAAGATGTATGAGCAACCGCGCGAACTGTTGCGGGCGGCGGGCCTGGCCGTACGCGATCCTGAACTATCCGGCAAGTCGACACACTGTTGCGGTGGACCGTTAGAGTCACTTTTCCCGACCGAGGCGCATCGAATTTCCGGGATCCGCGTGGATCAGCTCGAAGCCGAGGGGAAAAGCGTGGTCACCATGTGCCCGATCTGCTGGGTGAACCTCAGTAAGGCCGCCGGGGACAGGCTGGTCATCAATGATATTGCCAATACCCTTGCCGCCTGCCGTCGGCAAGCAGCGCCGAACAGCTAGCCTGGGCCACCGACGTGGTGGTTTAAGAGATGGGAGAGTTAAATGGATCAACGCAACCACGCCATCGACGCCGTGGCGTCCTATTTCAGCGTGCTTTCGGAGCCCACGCGCATAAGGATCATGGGTGCCGTATGTGATGAGGAGAAGACGGTGTCACAAATCGTCGAAGAGATCGGCGCCAGCCAGACTAATGTATCGCGCCACCTGGGCATCATGCATCGCAGCGGCGTGCTCGCGCGGCGCAAACAAGGAAATCAGGTCTATTACCGCACCGCGGACGCGGCCATGGTGGATCTCTGTCGCAGCGTATGCAAACGCATCTCCGAGCATATGGAAGAGAAGATGCCGCTGCGCGGCGAACTGCTGCGTCTGCTGCCGCAGCCGAAGCGAAAACCTAAGCTGAAGCAGCCCGCAGGCTGAACATCGACGGGCGCGCCGCGCCGTGCCGGGCTGCTTGAGTACCTTGCACAACTGTCCTGTCGCCGAATGATTGATTGATTCCATCGAAATAAGCAATGCAACGGTTTTATACAAGTGAAGAAGATTTTATCGATGAGTTCTTTCGATTAAGACAATTTTACTTTTGAACGCTAAAGCTCAGAATGTGCACATAGCCGCATAGCCGCATAGCCGCATATACGCAGATTTAGTCTCTTATCAGTCAAGAGTGGACGGAAATGGCAAAGATTTTGATAAATGGCAAGGACGCGTGCGCGGGGGGATATACAAGGGGGGATGCATCCCCCCTTGTTCGTGGGATAAGGGCTTTTCCCCCGCCGAAGGCACTTTGCTTGGTTCCGGCTAGTCCGGTTCAGGTGAATCGCAGACATTCCTTACCACTCGACCGCGCTTGCAGGTGCTCTGTGTCATCTCGGGTCATCCACTAGTCGCTGCCGACCGAACGTCTTCGCATGGTTTTCAATCCAGCTTCAATAGGAGCAAAAAATGAATTTTGACCAGGAACTGGACGCCCGCGGCTTGAATTGTCCACTGCCCATCCTGCGTTCGAAGAAAGCGCTGACCGGTATGAGTTCCGGCCAGGTGTTGCGCGTCATCTCTACCGATCCTGGATCGGTCAAGGACTTCGACGCCTTCGCCAAGCAGACCGGCAACGAATTGCTCAAGAGCAGCGAGAACAACAAGGAGTTCGAGTTCTACCTCAAGCGCAAATAGATCAAGCGCAAATAGATTTGGTTCTGCGGCCCGTTCGCGCATGAATGAATCGCGCAGCATTCGCTGTGCCCGAAGCAGGAGATAAGCATGGGAGCAACACCGGAAATTGCAGTCTTGGACAGCCTGATCGCGCAACGGCTCGACGCGATCCTGCCGCAGAAAATCGAGCAGGCAATGCAGGAACGCGAACAGAACCGCACGCCGTCGATGGCCGTCATCGCCACCAAGGGCACGCTCGACTGGGCCTATCCGCCCTTCATTCTGGGATCGACCGCGGCCGCTCTGGGTTGGGACGTATCCATTTTCTTCACTTTCTACGGCCTCAATCTGCTGAAAAAGGATATCTCCGGCCTCAAGGTGAGCCCATTGGGCAATCCCGGCATGCCGATGAAAATGCCCTTCGGCCCGGATTGGTTCAAGGGTATCAACTGGAACATTCCCAATTTGGTTCAGGCCGGCATTCCCGGCTTCGAATCCTTTGCCACTACGCTGATGCGGAAGACGATCAAGAACAACGGCGTAGCCGGCATCGAAGAGTTGCGTTCCCTCTGCCAGGAGGCCGAGGTCAAATTCATCGCCTGTCAGATGACTGTCGAGTTGTTTGGCTATAGCGCCGAGGATTTCATCGCCGGTGTCGATTATGCCGGCGCCGCAAGCTTCCTCCCGGTCGCGCAGAAGGCCGATGTCAGCCTGTTCATGTAAGCCAGTCGAATACTTCTCATAACCTTGCCTAGGAGCATTAACGATGCGAATGAAGACGATAGCAGCCGCGCTATTCATGGCCGGCGTGGCCAGCCCCGCCTTTGCGACGGACGGGTATTATCCGCACGGCTACGGCATGAAAGCCAAGGGTATGGGCGGCGCATCGGTGGCGATGGCCGACGATTCCTTCGGCGGCGCCAACAACCCGGCCAGCATGGTCTGGGCCGGCGACCGCTTCGACATCGGCGTGGATCTGTTCAGTCCGAAGCGCGACATCTCGCGCACGGGCGGTCCGCTCGACGGCTCGGTGAGCAGCGGCAGCAATTTGTTTTTCGTCCCCGAGCTCGGCTACAACAAAATGATCGGCTGGGACATGTCCGTGGGCGTCAGCGTCTACGGCAACGGTGGCATGAATACCGATTTCAACGGCGGGCAGTTCACTGCGGGAACTCCGGGAGCGCAAGTCTGCGCTGGCTTTAACCAGGCTTCGGGGCAGGCGGGTCCTTACAACATGCTATGCGGTTCGGGCAAGCTCGGCATGAATCTCACGCAACTGATCGTTGCGCCGACGTTCGCGAAGAAAGTCAACAAGGACAATTCCTTCGGCGTATCGCTGCTGCTCGCGGCGCAGCAGTTCAAGGCGGAAGGTTTGAGTGGTTTTTTTAATTTCACGAGCTCGGTAGCCGGCGGTCCACAGGCATACGCCAGCAGCAAGCTGACAGACCGCGGCAACGATACGACTTATGGCTATGGGCTCAAGCTGGGCTGGATGGGCAAGGTTTCGGATACGGTGACCCTGGGTGCAAGCTACACCAGCAAAGTCAAGATGGGCAAGTTCACAAAGTACCAGGACTTGTTCGCCGGGCAGGGTGCTTTCGACATGCCGGAGAGTTTCGAGCTCGGTATTGCGTTCAAGGCCAATCCCAAATGGACCATCGCCGCGGATTACGAGCGCATCAACTACGCCGGTGTCGACGCGGTTGGCAATCCGAGCACAATGCCGGGCGATGGCCTTGGGCCGAATGGTGGCATGCCGGGTACGCTTGGCTGCGACAGCTGCCGCGGTTTCGGCTGGAGCAACATCAACGTGTTCAAGCTTGGCGCCGAATACCAGTACAACCCGAAGCTGATCCTGCGCGCCGGCTATAACCACAGCGAAAACCCGATCCAGGCTCGCGACGTGACCTTCAACATGATCGCACCGGGTGTGGTCCGGGACCACATCACCATGGGCTTCACCTACGACGTGGGCAAGGACTCGGAGCTCACCCTGGCCTATATGCATGCGTTCAGGAACTCGGTGCAGGGGGCCAGTCTGTTTAATGCCTTCGGCGTACCAGCCGGTAACGAAAAGATCCAGATGTATGAGAACTCGCTCGGGATCGCCTACGGCATCAAACTGAAGTAAGCCGGACCGACCAGGAAAGCCATAACTGAAAAAAGGCTGAAGGCGCCTTCGCCTTCAGCCTTTTTTTCCCGATTCCAATAAGGCCATCGAAATCAAGGAAAGGAAAGAGATACCAACCATCTACAGAACCCTGGGCGCAGTGGTGCTGGCGCTAAGCGCTACGCTTGCGTTCGCCCAGGACGTCGTGCTGAAGCCGTTCGTCCTCGCCTCCAGCGGGCCGGGCGATCTGACGCAGATACTGGAGCAGACCAACGCGGCGCTGACCAAGGCTGGCTTCGCTGTCGCCGGCAGCTATGCACCCGGACACCGCGGCCAAGTTGCAGGCCGCGCTCGGCAAGGAGGACGCGCGCTGACCGTGGGGCGTGAACCGCGCGCGCGGCAATTACTACAGGAAATCCACGAGCGGAGAGGAATAGAATAGGTATTCTGCCGCCGGGATTCACGTTCTACGGCGAGCCCACGATAGGAATCGGGGATGAACGACTACCTGGAGATTACGTTTCGGTTGCTGATCGCCCTGGGGTTCGGCGGAATCATCGGCCTGGAGCGAAGCTATCACGGCAGACCGGCAGGATTTCGCACGCACACGCTTGTCTGCCTGGCGTCGGCGATGCTGATGCTGGTCACGGTCTACGAGGACCAATGGTTTGCGTCGCGATACCTGGACAGTGTCAGGATAGACCCGACGCGGATGGCCCAGGGAATCATGACGGGTATCGGTTTCCTCGGCGCCGGCGTCATCATGAAGGAAGGGATCAACGTGCGCGGGCTGACCACTTCTGCGTCCATTTGGGTTACCGCCGCAATCGGCATTCTCGTAGGAGTCGGATTTTATTTCCCGGCCGGCCTCGCGACCTCATTGGTGCTTGGGGTGCTGTCGGCGTTTCGTTGGCTGGAAAACATCGTGATCCCTTCACAGCAGTACGCGCACTTCATGGTGAAATTTTTCCGCGAGTCGGTGATGCCTGAGCCTGAGCTGCGCGAAATGGTGAGCGAGTTGTCGTTTTCCGTCGCCAACCTCAACTACCGGCTTGTCGACGACGGCAAACATTTCGAGTACCGGATGATGCTGCGCACGCACTATCCGGAAAACATCCGCCATTTGTCGGAAGTTCTTGTGAGTACGCCGACGGTTCTGGAATTCCGCCTCTCCCCGACCGGAGATTGAGAAGCCGCTGTAGAATGACGCCGCGATGGCTTGGCTCTCGCTTTATTCCAAAGTTCGGCGCATGTCGGCAGCCGCAGCTCCAGGCCAGGGCTCACTTATGCGAAGCGCCGTTTCACGATACCGGGAATCGGGCTCGACGAAACGGCCCCCCGGCGCGATGTTTTTTGCGTGGCTTCCGTAATTCCGGGTATATACTTTTGTCAGGTGCAGGTCCCGCCGCTGTAGGATCTTGCGGCTCTTCAAGAGGTTACATGTTGCCCTTTCTTTCACGCTTCAGCTCGCAGGATATCGCGATCGACCTCGGTACCGCGAACACCCTCATATATGTGCGCGGCAAGGGGATTATTCTCGACGAACCTTCGGTCGTCGCGATGAGGCAGAATAGCTGGCCTGACGGAAAGCAGGCAATCGAGGCCGTGGGCCTTTCCGCCAAGGCCATGCTGGGCCGCACGCCCGGCAGCATCAAGGCGATCAAGCCTCTGCAGGACGGGGTGATCTCCGATTTTGACGCGACTGCGCTGATGCTCAAGCACTTCATCCGCAAGGTGCTCGATACGCGCATATTCAGACCCAGACCGCGAATCATCATTTCCGTCCCCAGCGGCTCGACCCCCGTGGAGCGGCGCGCCATTCGTGAATCGGCGCTTGGCGCCGGCGCTTCAACGGCATACCTGATGGAAGAACCCATTGCGGCGGCGCTTGGCGCCGGACTTCCGATAAGCGAGCCAAGCGCTTCGATGGTCGTCGATATTGGCGGCGGCACGACCGAGGTCGGCGTGATTTCACTGGGCGGTCTTGTCTACCAGGCGTCGGTGCGGATGGGCGGGAACAAGTTCGATAATGCCATTATCGACTACGTGCGCCGCAATTACGGCATGGTAGTCGGTGAGGGCAGCGCTGAACAGGCGAAGAAAACAATAGGGACTGCGTTTCCAGGGGCCGAAGTGCGTGAAAGGGAAATGAAGGGTCAAAATGTCGCGGAGGGCGTTCCGCGCAGCTTCAGGCTATCGAGCAACGAAATTCTGGAAGCGCTGAGCCAGCCCCTCAACAGCATCGTGACCACGGTGAAATTGGCGCTCGAACATACGCCTCCCGAACTGGCCGCAGATTTAGCAGAAAAAGGCATCGTGCTTACAGGCGGCGGAGCGCTGTTGCGCGATATCGACCGCCTGCTGATGGAGGAAACGGGTCTACCGGTCAGCGTCGCCGAAGATCCCCTTACCTGCGTTGCGCGCGGCTGCGGCCTGGCTCTTCAAACGATGGATCATGTGGGAATGCCGTTCGCAGTGGATTGAAGGGCCAGAGGGACTCTCAAGCACCCAGTTTCGACAGAATGGCCCTGAGTCGGGACCTGTTATTCAAGCCGCGAGCACGCACAGCGCGATAAATATTGGCAAGCTGCCCGCCGCGCCCATGCCTGGCTTAGCGATACCAGCGGCTTTCACGTAGGGGCGGCTTGCGCAGCACATCGTCGCCTGCCGGCAGAGCGGCAGAAGGCGTCACACCGTAGATCGCGCGCTTTTGGCGGGCGCTCAGCGCGACGCCGGAAGGGGCCGGACAGCTGCCGCTCGTGCGATAGGCTAGCGCCGCGGCAAATTGCCCCTCGAGCGGATCGCCGAGTGCGTGAGTGAAATCGTCGGCCACCGAACAGCCCGGGAGCGGAACGCCGATTGCGCCGACCGCATTCTGCGGCGAGAAACCGTCGCTATAATCGCCAAAGCCCGCAGCGTTCACGCCTTTATACTCGATCGTGAAATACGTCGTGCCGCAATTGTCCTGCGGATAAAAGCCATAGGGTTTGCCGCAGGTCGTCGAGCCGACCTCGATCACCTGCACGCCGATGCCGCGCAAGCCGTTGATGATCGCCTCGCTGGCGGAACAGGTGCCGCCGCCCGTGAGTACATAGACGCGCGGCAAATCCAGCGTCGGCAAGGCCTGACCGCTGGCGACGGAAAATCCCTGCGATTGATCATGAAAGGGCGTAGGCGTCAGGGGCTGGAGAGTAACCGGATTGATGCCTGAATATTTGTCGTTGAATTGAATGCGATCGAAGACGCGACCTGTCGTCTGCGCCGCGCCCGCGATCATGTAAGCCAGTTCGCTGGCGATGTCGAGATAACCGCCGCCGTTGTAGCGAATATCCAGGACGAGATCGCTTACGCCGGCGGACTTGAGCTGCTTGATCGCGGCGATCAATTCGCTTTCCGCGCTCGCGACCTGGTCGTTGAATAACATGTAGCCGACGGCTCCGCTCGCCGTGGCCACCGTCTTCACGTCTTGCACAGGCGTGCTGGTGACGTTCGCCGACTGCAGGGTAACGGTCCGCGGCGCCGATGCGCCGGGATCGAGAACTTCAAAGCTGTGGCGCTCGCCGGCGCTCGCCGGAAACATGCCGGCATTGAGCGCGGCGGCGCTGCCGCTGGCGACGTCGACGCCGTCCACCGACAGCAATTGGGTTCCGCGCGCGATATTCGCGGCCGTTGCCGGCGTGCCCGGCTGCGTGAAGGCCACCATCACCTTGCGCGGCGGCGCCGCTGCGATCAGCGCCCATTCCAGTCCATAGCCCGCCTGCACATCCGACTGCGACAATTGCTCCCACACGCCGGTGGGATAGGTGAAATGAAATCTGTCTTTGGGGCTGCCGGACGGCGTGAGCACGGAGGTTTTCAACAGATTGAAGTAATCGGCTGTGGCGTGGCCCGCCGGGTCGATGTCCGGCACCTCGCTGTACCAGAGATACAGTTCGTTGGTCCACGATCTCAGGAAATTGTTTTCGCTGAGCGTCGAGCCTTGCACGTCGGGGAAACTTCGGCCGGTGAGGGGATCGACGCCGACGCGCGGCGTCGCGCACTGCGCCGCAAAGTTCGACGAGGGTGCGAATACGCCCTTAACCCACGCTGCGGATGCGCCGCCGCTGCCGGAACCTCCGCCGCCGCCGCAGGCGGCCAGATTTGCAAGAGCGAGGACGGCCATTCCCCGCAGAGCTACGGTCCAGAAATGCTTCGACAGACCCATTTGTGCGCTAGTGAAAGGAATTGCCTTCTCCCGGTGCGCGGGAATCGCGCAGGACGATCGTATCAAACACGATCCAGGTGTACATGTCCACCGTAGGCGCAGCGCAACGCGGGATTAATTGGTGGAACGCGCCGTCCCGTGCTGCGGCGATGGCGGGAAGCGGGTAGTGAGTGGCAGGCAGGTCCCGGGAAGGGGCCGTGTCGTCGAATCGCCGAAGTGGGTCGAGGGCCGGCAGGAACCCTGTCGAAGCGCTGCCTCAGCCGATCAGGTGCCAGCCCCAACCGGCACACTCCACGCAGGTCTCCGAGCCCACTTTCCCGGTTGCGGAGCAGGCTTGGCATTCGTCCCATACCAGGCCAAGGCTGCTCTTGAACGCGCCGGAGCAGCGCCTGCCATAAAGCGCTTTGTTGCACCGATGGTTGATGTCTTGATGTTCGCCGCTAAACGCCCCGCAAACGTTACAGACGGCCAAGGGTTTTAGTTTCTTGGGCTGGCGCATGTTTCCTTGAACCTCGATTTTTAGACGGTGCCGATAGTATGCGCCAAGTCGTACTTCAAGCAAGGATTCATGGCTGGGGTGTCGGGCCGAGCATGGTCGACGCCGCTCTGGCTGCTTGCGCCGGTGTCAAGAGAACGCGGCGGGATGGGTGTCGACCTCGGCACTTGCGGGTGGCTGATATTCCGCGAGCAACTACTTGATCCCCAACGGCTACCGCCTGGCCTAGGTTGCAGACGCGCATTTGCTGCGACGCGGTGACGCTCAGGCGCGCATATCCCTGAGCTGGCGCTTGAGCAGCTTGCCGTTGGCATTGCGCGGCAGGGGATGGTCGACGAAGGTGATGAAGTCCGGCAACTTGTAGTCGGCGAGGTGCCGCGCGCAGTGCGCGCGCAGGTCTTCGGCGCTGCAGGCCGGATCGGAGCGCAGCACGAAGGCCTGCGCTTTCTCGCCCAGCACCGGGTCCGGGCGGGCGATCAGCGCCGACTCCACCACCGCCGGATGCAGCGACAGCACGTTCTCGACCTCGGCGCAGAACACCTTGTAGCCGCCGCGGTTGATCAGGTCTTTCTTGCGGTCGAATATGCGCACGTAACCCCCGGCGTCGATCGAGCCTATGTCCCCCGATTTCCAGTAGCCGCCGCAGAATTCGCGCTGCGTGGCTGCGGCGTCCTCCCAATAGCCGGGCACCACCATCGGGCCGGCGATCCAGATTTCGCCCGCTGTGCCACGCGCGACTTCGCGCCCGTCGTCGTCCATCACGCGCAGCTCGGCGCAGGGCAGCACCGCGCCCACGCTGTCCAGGTGGGCAGCCTGCTCGCCGAGCGGCATGCAGGTGGTCGGGGAAGTGGTTTCAGTGGCGCCGTAGGCATTGACCAGAACGAGCTGGGGTAGCTTCTGCGCCAAAGCCTGGATCGTGCCCAGCGGCATGGGCGCGCCGCCGAATCCGCCGACGCGCCAGCGACTCAGGTCGAAGCCGGCGAAGTCGGGATCGCGCAGGCACAGGTTGTAGATCGCCGGCACCACCAGGGTGTAGCTCATGCGCTCGCGGCTCGCGAGCTCGAGAAAGGGCCGGGCCTTGAACTCGCGCAGCATGATCACGCAGCCGCCCACGCGCAGCATGCTCAGAATGATGGCCACCAGGCCGGTGACATGGCTCGCCGGCACGGCGAGCAGGGCGCGCTCACCGGCGCCGAATTGCATGCAATATTCGTAGTGCAGGGCAGAATGAATGAGGTTCAGGTGGGTCAGCATCGCCCCTTTGGGGTGCCCTGTGGTGCCGGAGGTGTAGAGAATGACCGCGGTCTCGCCCTCGCCCGGTGCGGCAGGGGCGGGCGCCTCTGCGCCGGGTTCGAGCAAATGCGCGAACGGCCGGACCGGCGCTGCGCTGCCCAGCGCCGCTTCGCCCACCGCATAGCGCAGTTCCAGTTGCGGCACGGCATCGGGTGAGGGAATGCGCTCGGCGAGTTCGGTGTCGAATACCAGCGCGCGCGCCTTGCACTGATTCAGCACGTAGGCGAGTTCGGGCTTTTGTTCGCGCACGTTGATCGGCACCGCAATCGCGCCGAGGCGGAACGCGGCCAGCAGCGCATAGACGAATTCGGGCTCGTTGGCGCAGAGGATGGCGATGCGGTCACCCGCGCGCACGCCGTCGCGCGCAAAGCCGGCGGCCACGCACGCCGCGGTCTCGTCGAGCTCGGCATAGGCGATGCGCCGCTGCCCGCATACCAGCGCTTCGTCGCGGGCATGGCGCGACAGGGTTTGCGCGAACAGCGCATTGACATGCGCCGGGCGCTCGGCGAAGCAGGTGAACACACGACCGAAATGCGCTTCGCGGCGCAGGCTCGGCAAGCGCTCAGTCGGCCAGTTCATCGTTCGTCCCAGGATAGAACATGAATCATTCTACCGCGCCCTGGTCACTGGCTTTGTCCTTGATGCTGTTCTCGCCGGCCTTGTACGGCCGGCGCTTTCGACGAGGACCACGAACAGTGCCTTTCCTTCGGCATGGACGGCTAGCTCGCCAAGCCGCTAAGCCGCTAAGCATAGCCCGCTTGGCTGCGACGCTCGCGCAATGGATGGGCAAAGGTCGCGGACGCAGGGGTTGCTAGTTGCGACTGCTATGGGGCGTGCGACGAACGGGGCCGGCACCGATGCGGGCCGTTCAGAAGCGGATGCTGTCTCCGTTGCCGAGGTGATCGCTGCCGCGCGACCCGTCCTTGCCGCTGCCGCCGATCATGGGGTAGCCGAGACGATGCATCAGCGCGATGGCTTCGTTACCGGTACAGTGGTTCGCCGCGATCTTGCGAAAGCCGTATTTGCCTAGAGTTCGCACGGTCTCGCCCTGCGCCTCGGTCATCGCGGCGAAGGGCGCGATGTGCAGGCCGCCGTACAGACCGTAGAGCTTTTGGCCCGCCGCGAGATGGTCGACGGCGTAGTCGACCAGCTTGAGCACCCCCTGGTGGCAGCAGCCGGTCACGCACACCAGCCCCTGCTCAGCAACGTTTACGTAGAGCGACTGCTCGCCGCGGATGTCGAGCAGGATGGGCACATCGAACATGACCGCAGCCACGCCCTCGAGAAGGCGATGAATTCCGCCCGGCAGCATGCGCACGATGCGCCCGCGGTGCGGCACGCGGTTGGCGATGCCCGCCGCCGGGAACGACGCGCCGCGCAGCCAGGCTATGCCTTCGTCGTGCAAGGTGCCGGGCACCAGGATCGGAATCTCCGGTGCGAGCCGCAGCACCGCCTCTATGCCCCACAGGTGGTCGAGATGCTCGTGGCTCAGGAAAAGAAAATCTATGCCACCGGACTGCAGCAGCCGGTCGACGCCGGTGGCACGCAGGCGCTCGGCCATGTAGTCCGGATTCCAGCCCGCGTCGAGCAGGATGCGCGTGGTCGCGCCGTCCATGCCCTCGATCTCCAGCAGCGAACAGCTGCCGGCTGCATTGTCCGGGTCGAAGTGCATGCCCCATTGGCTGGCTGCGGTTCCGCCGCCGGCTTCCATGTCGGCGACCATGCGCGGCGTATCCCACCAGCCGACTTCCGAAACCGAGGTGATTTTCAGCGCGCGGCAAGCGCCGATCGCGGCCGCAGCCCCCGCCTGTGCTGCGATGGGCCGGCGCTCTTCGATCGTGTTGATCATCGGGCGCGCCTCACAGCATTTCGATGACCCAGCGCGTCACCGTTCCCGTGGCATGGGCGCATTGATTGCCGCGCGCCTCATCGAAGGCCTTATATTCGCCGGCATTCCACATGTCGTAAGTGCGCCCGGTGAACTGCTGCTGCAGCTCCCTGCAGGTGACGCCGCCGAATTCGCGGCGGAAGCGCTCGGTGAGGTCCTTGGCTTTCTTGAAGTTGTTCATGTAGCGGCCCTGGTCGAGGCTGTTGCGGTCGCGGCCATACTTTGCGCTCAAGGCGAGCAGTCCCCCGCTCAAGGCGCCGCACACGCCTTCGCCGACCAGCCCGCCGCCGCCCGAAAGCCCGTGGCTCGCCTTGATCGTCTGGTCGTCGACGATGCCGACGATCTCCTGGATCGCAGCGAGGACGCACTGCGGGCAGCAGCCGTAATCGAGTTCGTATTGCATCGCCTTCTCGTAGGCGAATGTCGCGTGCAGCTCTTTGCGTTCGTCGTTCATGGTGGGTTCTCGTGTACTGTCGACCACAGCGGCTGGTGAGGCATCAAGCCTATGCTGGCGCTTGCGTAGCGCTCGTTGCGCCCGCGCTTCGAATTCAGTCTAACGGCCCTGGTTGCGCCGGCTCTGATATAGATCAACACTGGCACGGAATGCGCGGTTCCCGGGAAGGCGCCGCGGCTTCGCGCAGCCGGCGCTCAAGGGGCCAATGCATGGGCGGGCTGATGGCGGGGCATGCGCCATTCCAGCGGGCGCTTCGGCGGTGGCGGCTTGGGCTATACTTTGGATCATGCTTGAAATCCTCGTCGTTCTTTGTGTCTTGCTGCTTCTGGTCGTGGTCTGGCTCGCCTGGCGCATGGCCGCCCTGGACCGCAAGCTGGAGGCGTTCCCCGCCGCGATGGCGCAGGGCCTGGAGGAAAAGCACCGCGCCATGTTGAGCGACCTGCACGGCGGCCTGACGCAGCAGGGTGACCGCCTGGGCGCGAACTTCGGCGAGTCCTCCGAGCGCCTGCGCGGCACCCTGGCCGAGGAACTCAAGCAGACCCGCGACACGCTGCATGCGCTCAAGCTCGGCTTGTCCGAGAGCCTGGGGCAGAGCCGCGAAGCCATGATCGGGCAGCTGGCGCAGACCACCGAAGCGCTCAATGCCAAGATCGACCAGCGCCTGGAGCAGATCTCGGGCAAGGTGAGCGAGCGCCTGGACGAGGGCTTCAAGAAGACCAACGAGACTTTCGTCAACGTGATGCAGCGCCTCGCCACCATCGACGAGGCGCAAAAGAAAATCGACAGCCTCACCGGCAGCGTGGTCAGCCTGCAGGAGCTGCTCGGCGACAAGAAATCGCGCGGCGCTTTCGGCGAAGTGCAGCTCGAAGCGCTGGTGCGCAACGTCATGCCTCCGGGCGCGTTCGAGCTGCAGTACACGCTCTCCAACGGAACGCGCGCCGACTGCGTGTTGAAGCTGCCCGAGCCCACCGGCCTGGTGGCGGTGGACTCCAAGTTCCCGCTGGAGAACTACCATCGCATGTTCGAGGCCGGCGTGAACGAGGCCGACCGCAGCCTGGCGCAGAAGGCGTTTCGCGCCGACATCAAGAAGCACGTCGACGCGATCGCGTCCAAGTACATCATCGCCAACGAGACCTCCGACGGCGCGGTGATGTTCGTGCCGGCCGAGGCCGTGTTCGCCGAGATCCACGCCTACCACGCCGAAGTGGTGGAATACGCGAACGCGAAGCGCGTGTGGATCGTTTCGCCGACCACGCTGATGGCGGTGCTGAACACCGCGCGCGCGGTGCTGAAGGACGTGGAGACGCGCAAGCAGATCCACGTGATCAAGGAAGCGCTCGCGCGCCTCGCGGTCGAGTTCGGCCGTTTCGACGAGCGCATGAAAAAACTCGCCGACCATATCCGCCAGGCCAACGAGGATGTGGAGAAAATCCAGGTCACCGGCGGCAAGATCAGCCAGCAGTTCCAGCGCATCGAGGCGGCCGACATCGACGAGAAGCCGGCCGCGGACAACGTGGTGCGGCTCGCGGAGGAGCGCAAGACCTAGGCCGGCTTTGGGCAATCAAATCTGCCGGAGAATAAAAACCAGAGCGGATTTCCGGGCTGTCTCCGGCAGTGTGGATTGCCGGCGTGCATCTCATCGTGCGGCCTCATCGCGATGCCTGACGATTGACTCCCGCCTCCTCACGCTTACAATCCCCATAACCACCGCCAACTCGCCGGTTCAGTCCAACGAGGTTTATCTGACGCCATGCAGCACCGCGCCTTCGCTTCCGCTTCGTCTCGGCGTCAAATGCTATTCGTTGGGCGTGACATATCACCGGGGTGGTGCCAATGACCAGTGCTGAAGGCGAGCCGGTGTACTGGGACCTCATGATCGTCGCGGCGTCACCGTCCACGGAGATTTGGCTTGGCGACAACGATGGGCACCTCGTTCAGAAGGAGACCGGCTCACTCAAGACAAGTCTTCTGCCAGGCGACTACACGGTGGAGTTCGGCCTTGGTACGACTACCTACCCTATCCACTTGGCAAAATCGAGTCGCTATACACAGGAGGAGCTTGCCGCCGGGCCCACTTGCTCTCGCCCGATTCCAAGATTTCCTCAGGAGTAAACATGCGGGATCGATGTTATGCACCAGAGCGCACGTTCCCGCCCAACTTCAGGTCGAAAGGACGGGCCGTCAGCGTCGTGCGATTGTCAGCTGCGATCCTGACCCGCCGTTCACCACCACGTTAGGGCTTTCGGACACTCACTCATGGATATGACTGGAATTTCATTCGCAACAACTGATTGGTCGGACGTTGAACGAACAGAGCACAAGGGCGAACAAGGCGTGGCCTACTGGCGGA
>Ga0307377_10004726_pt1 | contig 14814 bp, 7 predicted proteins | sample TR3MG_FD_202535 | JGI IMG/M metagenome (GOLD analysis project Ga0307377, IMG submission 202535) | Soil microbial communities from Risofladan, Vaasa, Finland - TR-3 | ecosystem: Environmental > Terrestrial > Soil > Coastal area > Acid sulfate soil | place: Finland: Risofladan, Vaasa | collected... | reverse complement strand
CCCCCGCAGCCAGCACATCGGCCCGCGAACAGTCACCATGCACAACGCCGAGACCGGCGATGCCCTGTGGACGAAGAAAGGCTGGTGGCCGTTCGTTTCCACATGGAGCCGCGACGGCCAGACGCTCACGGTCGTCCGCCACTATCCGAACGTCGATCGCCATGGCGTCTGGCCCGAGCCGAACTGCCGCTGCACCGTGTCGCTCGTCCGCGCCGCCGACGGCGAAGTCCTCGCGGAAGGCAGCCCCACCACGTGGGTGGATCGCGTAGAGATCGCGGCCGACGGCTCGTTCGCCGTAGGATTCCCGGCGTACATGGCGGATCATTATTGGCTGCTGCGGGCAGGACAGGCACGTGCGACCGCTGACGGTCGCCAGCCTGCCCCTACTGCGGAGGCGCTGGTGAAGGTGAAGGCGAGCAACGCCTGGCTGTACACGGCTATCCTCGACGCCTCCGGCACCAGCATCGTCACGCTCGACATGAACGGCATCCTCCGCCGCCACCGGCCTGTGGGGGCGGCACCTCGTGGCACTGGCGCCGGCCCCGACACGGAATGGCCAATCGGCCAGGTCGTTTGGGAATCGAAGGCGCTCGTCGCACCCTACGGCGCGATCCTCGGCATGCTCGTGCCGTTCGGCGACGATTTCATCCTCGGCTCCACCGCCGGCCACGTCTACCGCATGAGCGGAGAGGACGGCTCGATCATCTGGCGGGCGTGCCCGCCGGAGATGCTGCAATAGGCTACAGGCTGCAGGGCCCGCTGAATCCGGCCTCGTCCAATTGGTCCATTCCGTCCATTCCGTCCATTGTGCCCGCACCCTCGCCCACTAAACACTTGAATTAACCCCGGCGGGCGGTGAAAATAGTGCCTGCAGGAAATTCGGCATTACCGTTTCAATGCGATTATGTCCGGGAGTACCGAAATGCGCAGAAACGTTGTTCGATTGTTCGTGCTGATGGCATCATCGATGGCCCTGTTCACCGGTCAGGTTCCGGCGGGCGAGGAAGCCCCCGCGGCGCCACCCGCCCCGCCGCCGATCAAGCTCGTCCAGACCTTCTACTACAACGGCAACATGGGCAACAACTTCGGCTGGGCGCCCGCCCAGATCGACGTCGATGCCGACGGCACCGTCGCCGTCGCCGTCAACACCACCATCGCCCCGGGCAACACCCGCGAGAACCGCTGGATGGTGCTGCTCTACAACAAGGACGGCGAGCCGGTCGGCACGCTGTTCAGCCAGAACTCGGGCATGGTCGACGTCACCTTCGGCCCGGACGGCCGCGTCTACACCGCCGAAACGTGGTTCGGCACCGGCGTGCACGTCTACGACCGCCCCGGCTCCAAGCCGCGGTTCGTGCCCAAGACGCATCTGCTCGACGGCGGCTATCACGTGGACAGGGGCGGCCCGCGGGCCGTCGCCGTCGGACCCGACCTCCGCATCTATTCCAACTGCGCCGCTCGCGGCGACAACTTCAACAAGCTGATCGCCACCGACCCCGAAGGCAAGCTGCTCGATATCGCCACCGACGCCCAGGGCAAGCCGCTGAAGGCCGTCGACCTCGCACCCGGCGGCACGCAGAAGATCGACGTCGCCCCCGACGGCAAGGTCTACATGGGCAACAAGGTGCTGCAACCCGACGGCACCTGGGCCGACTTCAAGTTCTTCGTGCGCGACATCCGCCCCGACGGCCGCTTCCTCGTCAACACCGAGAAGGGCTGGGGGATCGTCGATCCATCCGGGGCAAACGTCGAGCTTGAAGGCGTCTGGCCGAAGGGCGTCAACTGGAACGACGCCGCTCTCGGGCCCGACAACAACGTCTACCTCGCCGTCCGCAACAACCAGGACGAGCCGGCTGACCTCGCCTACGTCGTGGCCGACAAGGACGGCAAGATCCTCCTGACGCGCGGCGCCGACTTCGACCGCATCACCGTGCTGCTGCCCTCCGCCACGCTCACCGCCGGAACGAACGTGCCCGTCGACGTCACGCTCCTCCGCTCGCGCGACATCGGCTGGGTGCCCAAGGCCCAGATTCTCCCCGGCGACGGCCGCCCGGGATTCGCGATCAAGGCGTTCATCACGCCCGTCACCGTCGATCCGTTGGCCGAGCCGGTCTGGACCGAGTGCCCGGCCCCCAACGCCGGCGGCGCGAAGTTCAACATCGCCATCCCCGGGAACGTCCACGGAGCCTACCGCCTCCAGATCACCGCCACGCCGCGGATTCCCGGCCTGCAGCCGCTGGCAGTCGACACCGACGTGACCATCCAGCCCGCCAACGCCATCGGCATCCTCACGCCGGCAACCGACCGCAACCGCACGGGCTTCACGATGGGGCGGCCGATCCGCATCACGGTGCCGCTGACGCCCGCGGTCGACGCCGACCTCTCCGCGGCCCAGCTCGCCCTCTCGCTCGACGGCAAGCCTGTCTGGCAGGCGCCCCTCGGCCTGAAGGCCGTCAAGGCCAACGAGCCGGTCACCGCCGTCGTCACCATCCCCGGCGAGGTGACCGCGCGGCTGGGGCCCGCCGTCTACCAGGCGGCCGTTGCCGGTCTGCCCGCCGGTGCCGCAAGCGGATCCGCCACGATTCATCTGCTCGACCGCCGCGCGCCCCTCACGCTGTTCCAGACGCCCATGCACCCGATCGGCGGCGGCGTGCGCGACCCGATCAGGGACGCCAAGCTCCACGGCACGCTGGGCGCCACGCACACGATCAACACCGGCGAATGGCAGCCCGCGTATCTCGACGTCGCCGCGCGGCTCGGGTTCACCTTCCAGTACCAGCCCTACACCCACTACTCGCCGATCAACGTCATCCCGGGCGAGCAGGGCGCCCTCAAGGTGCAGGCCACGCTCCTCGCCCAGCGCATGCTGCCCTATCCCGCCTTCCGCGGGTTCAACTACCACGACCTCCAAGTGCAGGGCTACGGCGAATGGGGCGACGTCGCCCGCAAGGACCTCTACGGCCCCCTCTGGGCCGAATGGGCCAAGGACGTGAAGGTGCCCGACACCGTCGCCCCCGACCAGCGCGACCAGTTCGCCAAGAACGTCGCCAAGGAATCCATGCTCGACCGCTTCTACAAGTCCCTCGGCGACGCCATCGCCCACGCCGACCCGCGCCTCGACCGCACCACCATGCAGTGGTGGCACCAGCCCCTCTACATCGCCGACCCCGACCACGTCACGAAATTCCAGACCATGATCTCCACGCAGCACATGGAGGAGCAGTATTTCCACCCGGTTTCCGTGGCCAACCAGGCCGACCTGTGGCGCCGGCCGGGGAAGGAGATCTACGTCTACGGCAACACATCCTGGCAGGAAGACGGCACCGGTGCGTCGATGTACACCGACTTCATGGCGGCCCTGTCGCGCGGCGTGCAGGGCGTCGGCCGCAACGAGCTGCCCAAGGCCGGCGACCCCTGGGCCGAACTTGTCCATCGCGCCGCCGAAGCCGGGTTCCGCATCATGCACTCATACGGCGGGCTGTCGGCCGTCTCCGAGCCTGACGATCTCGTCACCGTCTGGCGGTCATTCTACGAGGAATGCGCCGAAAACTCCAGCCGCCACATCGAAGCCACCACCGCCGCCTACACCGCCTGCCTCTATGGCCACCGGACCGCGTCGATCATCACCGACGATCTCGTCCGTGCCGGCGACCTCAAGAAACTCAAGGCCGTGATCGTCAGCTTCGAGAACCCGCTCCCGCTCGACCTGGCAGCGAAGCTCAAGGAATTCCAGGCGGGCGGCGGCATCGTCCTGGCGAACAAGCAGTCCGACCGCTACTGGGCGCCCGAGGGCGCAATCGAGCTCGGCAGCGCCTTCACCGGCAGCCACGTGCTCGCACATTCCAACCGCGACTCGCTGCGCCACATCGGCACCGAGGAAGACGGCCTCAAGGGTGCCACCGCTCTCGACAAGGCCCTCGGCGACCGCGTCCGGCCCATCGTCGATTGCGACGACCCCACCACCTGGGTCAGCATCCTGAAATCCGGCAAGGGCCGATACGCCTTCACCGTCAACCTCAAGCGCCTGCCCCAGCCGCCGATGGATCTGCACCGCTACAGCGGCTACGAAAACACCCGCCTCCCCGTGAAGTCCGAGCTGACCCTCAAGCCCACCTTCTACACCGCATACGACGCCTTCGCCGGCAAGCTGATGAAGCCTGAAACGAAGGGCGGCAAGCAGATCCTCACCGCCGATATGAGCATCTGGCCCGGCTCGATCATCGCCCTGCTGCCCGGGCAGATCGACACGATCAAGATCGCCGCCGCTCAGACCACCGCGTTCGACCGCGTGGTGCTGCAGGTGGAGGTGTTCGATACGCTCAAGCGGCTGATCGAGGCCGCCATCCCGCTCGAAATCACCATCACCGATGCCGCCGGCGCTGTCCGCTATCACATGTACCGCACGGCGACGAATGGTCTCTACCGGCATACTTCCCTGCGGGTCGCCGCCAACGATGCCCCCGGCGCCTGGAAAATCACCGTGGCCGACCTGCTGTCGGGCATTGTGGCCGAGGCCACGCTCGACGTGAAGGTCCCGCAGCTTCCGCCGACCGCCGAGACGCCTGCGGTCGAGGCGACCACCGTCGAATGGTCCCGGTCCGGCCGCATCGCCGAATCGCTGGCTGCCGCGAGGAAGATCGCGCTGGTTGTGGAGGAGAAGCAGGCCGACCCGCTCGGCCCTGCCGCCGATGCCGCTGCCGAAGCACTGCAGGCCGCCGGAAGGCAGGTCGAGCGCGTCTCCGCCACCGACTACCTCGCCGACCGCACCGCGCTGCAATGGGACAAGTTTCGCTGGGGCCCGCTCGGCTCGCCCGGGATCAAGCTCCGCCCGAAGAAGTACGACCTCGTTGTGGCGCTCGATCTTCCCGGCTTCGCCAGCGGAGTCATCCCGCTCGACGCATTGACGATCAAGCCGACCGCCACCGACCCCGGCCCCGGCCGCGGACTCGTCCAGTTCGTCGCCATGCCCGTCTACGACACCGAGGACGGCATTTCGCTGGCAGGCGGCGACCTGACCGGCCTGGTGGCCGCCGCGAAGGCACTCGCGACCACGCCCCCCGTCGAGAGGCCCGCCCCCCGCGAAGCCGTCACCCCGGCGGAGCTTGAGGTGACCTTGACGAAACCGGCCCCTGAGCCGCTGCCCGTCCTGCCCAAGGCTCCCGAAGGCCGCCCTGCGGCCGAAGCGGCCGCTGCCGAAGGCCAGCCTGCCGCCGCACCAGCCGGTCAGCCTGCTGCACCTGCGGCGCCCGCGCCGGCCGCACAACCCGCTCAGCCCCCGCAGCCCACCACGCCGGAGCCGGTCGTGCTCGCGGGCATCCGCAAGTTCCTCGGCGTGCCCATCGCCGAGTTGGCCTCCTCGCCCGACGCCAAACGCATCGCCGTCGGCCTCAAAGGCTGGGGCAACAACATCATCTTCCTCGAAGACACCGGCAAAATCCTGAACAAGGAGCTCGCCGGCAAGTTCTTCCCCATGCAGCTCCAGGCATTCCCTGGCGGGTTCGCCGCACTCCAGCACGAAAACGACCCGACCACGCTTTACCTGAAGATGTACGACCAGGATGGCAAGCCGATCCGGCGGCTCGCCGCGTTCGGCCGGCGCGTCGGCGGAATGCGCGACTGGTCCGCCAGCCATCCGCTTGTCATGGCCGAGACGTTCCTGAAGCAGGCGTCGTTCAGCCTCTCGGCCGACGGCCGATTCGCCGCCGTCGCCGGCAGCAAGGGCGTCGCCGTATGGAACCTCGCCGAACGCAAGGTCAACTGGCGCGACGACACTATCCATTATCAAAGCCCCGGCCCCAGCAACACCGCCACGGCCGCGGCCGACTCCTTCCCGCAGGTCAAGCTCTCGCCCGACGCCCAGGCCATCGTCGTCCAGCATGACGGCAAGCTGATCCTCCGCAACGGCCAGAACGGCGGCGTCGCCGGCCAGATCGCACTGCCCGTCGGTGCCAAGATGGGCCGAGTCCAGCTTTACGACGGCCACCGCCTGATCGTGGGTGACAGCGAGTTCTTCGTCTTCCACGACGGCAACCCGCAGTACTACTGGAAGGCGCCCAAGCCCGTCACCGCCGTCAAGTTCGCACACAACGGCACACACTGGGCGGTCGGCGAGTCCGACGGCACCCTGCGCCTGATGGTGAACGGCAGCCAGGCCGGCGGCGTTGTTGTCCCCAGCGGGGCGATTGCCTCCATCGACATCAAACCCGACATCAGCCTCATCGCCTATTCCAGCACCACCGGCTGGATCGGCGTCACCGATTTCAACGGCAAGGTGGCCTGGCAGACGTGCGTCGGCTCGCGGGCGTTCATCCGCTTCCTGGGCAACACGCCCGACACCGTCGTCGGCGACGGCCGCGGCATCCTCCATCGCTGCGCCGCCGACGGCAAGCTCGTCTGGGAGGTCGACCTCACCCCCGAAGTCTACCGCGAGGGCATCGTCAACTGGCTCACCTCCGCCGACCAGACGCCCACGCTCGCCATCCCGGCGCCCCCCGAGCAGAAGGTGATCGTGCCGCCCGGCCTCCCCAACCTCACGCCCCAGGCCAAGGTCACCTATCTCGAAACGAAAAACTGGTGGGGGCAGAAGGTCCAGCCCGACAGGTCCGTGCCGCTGAACGACGGCAAGAAGGACGCCCCCGACGGCGGGTGGTTCGGCATGGAGAACCTCGAATACGCCGCGTTTGTGCCCAGCCCGCCCGCCTGGGAATTCGAGTGGCCCCAGCCCGTCCCCATCAACACCGTCGTCGTCCACGAGTCGCCCGCGCACCCCGAGGCCGTCCCCGAGGAGATCAAGATCGAAGCGTGGATCGACAACGACTGGAAGGAAGTGGTGCACACCTACTGGAACACCGGCACCACCCACGCCCATCAGTTCGGCGCCGTCACCACGAACAAGATCCGCTACATGCCCGTCGGCGACCTCGCCAACAACATCTGGCTTTCGGAGATCGAGATCTTCAACAAACCGTGAACAGATTGCAGGCTGCAGGGTCGGCGGTCCACTGCGTCCATTCAGTCCATTCAGTCCATTCAGTCCATCAGGATGGAGAGTTTGCCATGAAAACAGCATTCATCGGCGGCGGATCATTCCAAACCATCCCCGTTGTCCGCAGCGCAATGGCCGAGCCTCGCGTCTTCGACGGCGGCGAGATCAACCTCTACGACCTCAACGTCCCTCGCGCTGAAACCATGGGCCGCCTGCTGATGCGCACCCCCGAATTCGCCCGCATCAACTGCACCGTCCGCTGGGGCACCACGCTCGACAAGGCCCTCGACGGCGCCGACGCCGTCAGCGTCGTCATTCCCGTCGGCTCCCCGATGGTCACACGGCTCAGCGACCAAGCCTGCATGCGCCGCGGATTCATCGGCAGCGACCAGCTCTCCGCAAGCGGAGCCTTCCGCTCGCTCACCGGCGGACGGATCATCTGGAACATCGCGAAGATGGAGAAGCGCTGCCCCCACGCCTGGCTCGCCTGCTTCGCAAACCCCGTCGCCGTCTACAGCGGCCTCGTCAACAACCACACCAAAATCAAGGCGCTCGGCGTCTGCGGCGGATACCAGAACCACATGTGGGACCTCACCCGGCTGATGGGCCGCGACGCCTTCTGCCCCGACTACGACGTCGAAGTCGCCGGCATCAACCACTGCAGCTTCATCATCCGCGGCTCGCTGCACGGCCGCGACCTCTACCGCCTGCTCGCCCGGCACCTCACCCCCGACTGGCGCCCGCCCCGCATCGGCAACCCCTGGAGCACCGTGATGAAACGCCACATCCGCTACGGCCTGCTGAAGCTCGCCGAGCAGTTCCGCAAGTTCGGCGTCGTCACCTTCTCCACCGAAGGCGACGGCATGGCCCACCTCTTCTACGAGGAAATGTTCGAACGCTCCCTCAAGCACTTCCGCCCGCTCACCAGGCCTCAGATCGCCCGCCAGATCGCCAACTGGCAGCAGACCCGCCGCCGCCACGACGACAGCCTCCGCACTCTGCTCGACGCCGACCTCGACGAGAAGTTCTGGGCCGCCTACCCCCGCACGCATCGCGGCTTCGACCGCAGCGACCACCACATCACCGTCAAGATCCTCAAGGCACTCGCCGGAGCCGGCCCTCAGAAGATCGTGACCAGCCGCCCCAACCTCGGAGCCGTCGCCGGATTCAAGGACCGCACCGTCCTCGAATACTCCGAGACGCTCGACCGCCACACCATCGCCCCCTACGGCGACCTCGCCATCCCCGACGCCTACCACGCCGTCATCGCACCCCTCGCAGCCCACCAGACGCTCCTGGGCGACGCCATCGCCGCCGAAGACCCCAAAATCCTCTTCCACGCGCTCCACGCCTATCCCATCCACCAGAACACTCACGCCTCCCGCGCCCTCTGGAAGGAGCTGCTCGAAATCCACAGGGATGAAATCCCCGCCGCGTTCCAGAAGACACGGCAGTACCTGTGAAAGATCCACAGCACCACTTGTGAAAGATCCGCAGCACCCGAAGACAGGCACGACACCTCGCCTGCCAGCGCCGCCCGGCCAAGGTTTTCCCCGCCGATGGCCTTGAAAATACCGATTGGACGGCTTCTGTCCGAGGCGCCGGGCACTTTGCGTAGACCGGGCAGAGCACCCGGTTCTGACCGCAATCCCGCCCCCGAATACCGGGCGCCACCCTCCTGACGGGCATTTGCCCCGATCACTAGGCCACGATGTCAACTCTCTCTACCGCCCTCCTTTGTCCTGTCTCGAAGCGCCATCCGAGCCTGTAATATCGCAAACGCGACCGGTAGCCTCTGTGGCCTGGGACACAGCCCCAGCGGATGATCCTGTCGTCTACACCCCCAAGCTCTGTGACCACGGAAGTCCTCGGCACCTCCAGCCCACATGGTCACGATCGGTAGGGGTTTTAACGGCTGGTTTCTTCTCAATGTTGTGTTCCTGTGGGGACCGATTGGCATGGTAATCGATTTCGCTACTGGAGCCGTGTACAGTCTGAGCCCTGACGAGATCAAGGCCTCCCTTAACAGGGCCAACGCAAAAGCATTGCTGAGGGACGATACCCTCTATGTGGCGGTGACATTGAATCCCGACCCGAGCTGGCAGAAGGTCGGACAGTTGACACCGAAGCGGGCACCATGACCGGGGCGTGGCCCAGAGGAAAGGCCAGCCAAGCAAATCGGGACAGGCACGAATGGCGTGAGAATACGCTCCAGGGGCGACCCCCATGGCCACCCCTACGGTTCGTCTTCACGCCGTTCGTGACTGTCCCAAGTTGTGTTCGCAAGCGGCGATCTTCGTCAATCACCGTAAAACTTCACATAGTGGTGCACTTCGGATGCGCATCGCTGAAGAAGCTTGTCGATGCGTTTGAGCAGCTTCTCGGTTTTCTCATCCGCCGCATTCTGGATCAACAGCGCCCAGTCCCGCCGGAGCAATGGCGCCTGCAACCGGTTGAATACGGTGTCGCCGTACCAATCGATCGTGCCGGCCCAGGTGAATTGTGGAGTCCGGGTCGGGAAGAGCTCGATGGAGCAGATTCGTCGGATCCCCAACGGAAGCGAGCTTCTCGCCCCTCTCCGTCTCAAGCAAAACGTTAATCCCCATTGCTCATCTCCTCATGTTGCGCCGGGATCGATGCTGATCTTTCCGGCGGCCGCATCGACCGGTGCGGGCGACGTCGTCCCCGCCTCACCTGCCAGCGCCGCCGCCTTGGCTCCGGCGTGCCTGATCACGTAGATCGCCACCAGCACGCACGACACGATGAACAGCATCACGGCCCCCCAGTAGGTCACTGCCGGCGGAATGCCCATCAGCTTGCCGCCTTCCACCGGCTCCATGTACGAATCGCGCAAGTTGATTACGTGGAACGGACCGCGGGGGAGGGCAAGGTTCGGGGATACGCAGTACCACATGATGTCGAACGTCGCGAGCGCGCCGACGATCATCCCGAAGCGAAACAGGCTCCGCGGCTTGAGGATGAACAGCAGCGCGGCCGCCACGTATGCCGCGATGGCCGTGCTGCCCGCGCCCATCAGGAGCATCAGGCCGTTCTTCCATTGAGGCGGGGGTGTGGTGCCCCCTACCCAACTGTGCAGGCCGAATGGCCCCGTCAGCACGATCTTCGGGTAGGCCTGCACCTGCCATATTCCGATGCTTGTCACCTTCCCGCCGAGCGCCAGCATCGTGAGGGCATGGCCGCCTTCGTGGATCATGTGGCCGATCAACACCGCGAGAACTGCAATCAGGATTCCGCCGATCACCTTCAGCACGATTCGCATTGTGAAGCCCTCGATGCGGCGCAGATGGTCTCCGTCCGTGCATTCTACCCATTTTCAGCCGGGCAATGCAAGCCAATTTTGCGGGCGAAGTGGCCTCGCGGCGGGTTCGGGAAACCTGAACTTCGGCGGTTCCTGGGAATTTTTGTTTGCAAATAGTGGTATCTGGTACAAAGCTATCGAAATATCCGCGATTGTTCGGAATTTTTTACTTGAAATGTGGCATTTTATGTGGTATAATATAGATAGAGGGATCGCGCGCCCGGCTGCGGCCCCTCTCAAGCCCCAGCTCACACCCGCCGGGATCTTTTCCTTCCGCTTGACTCTCCGCTCCCGCTGTGCTATAGTTATGGCTCCAGCGGCAGGGGAACCCAGCCATGTCCGCACCGCGCCGAAGAAAGATCATCGTCCTCGCCACGCTCGCCGTGGTCGTCGGGGCAACCTGCACCCTGGCCAGCATCGGCTGGCGCAACTACCGGCGCGATGAGCGCGCCCGGGAGGCGGGGGAGCGCCGCCTCGACGCCCTCTGCACGCTCCGCATGGCGCTGATGTGCCAGGCCGAGCTCGACGGCCGCTATCCCGACACGCTCAGGGCGCTCGCCGGCTCCGAATTCCTGCCGCCGGGATTCGTGATTCCACAGGACATCACCTACCGCGCATGGAGGTCGCCGTTCCGGCGGATCGACAACTGGCCGTTCTCGGATCCTACAGAGAGCTATCGGCGCCTGATCGGCGGCGCCCAGGCGCTCTTCGAGGATGCCGAGCCCCGAATGTATGAAACCGGCCGTGGGCGCTACATCCTGCTCGATTGCTTTGAGCCGTGCTGGCTGGCCGCCGATCCGCGGAAGAAGTACGATGGGGGCTACACTCAGCTCCATCAGGCGGCCCAGACCGGGAATGAAGTAATCGCCCGCCGCCTGATCGAAGCCGGGGCCGACGTGAACGCGAGGGTATCCTCCGGCCAGACGCCCCTGCACCACGCGGCCGCGGCGCATGTCTCGTCGATCGTCATGCTCCTGATTAAAGGCGGAGCCGACGTGAATGCGAAAGACGATACGAATCGCACGCCGTTGTTCTACGCGCTCGCATCGCGGCCGTATGATACGGATGCGCGGGCCCCCGCCATCGTGCAGGCACTGCTTGACGCCGGCGCTCAGGACGATATCTTCACGGCGGTAATGCGGGACGACTCGCAGCGCGCGGCCAGGATGCTCGACGAATCGCCCGGCCTGCTGATGTCCGCTGACTCGTCGGGATTCACGCCCCTGCACTGGGCAATGCAGTGCGGCAGCCTGGACGCGGCCGAATTGCTGATCAAGCGCGGCGCGGCGCCGGCCGTGAAAGGCAAGTCCGGCGTCACGCCAGCCATGGTTGCCGCAATGGCCCCCGACGGCTCCGCGGCGGAAGCCCTCTTGGCGCTGGATGGCGAGTCGGGCATGCTGGCCGCGGCTACCTGCGGCGATGCCGCCCGTCTCGCCGAGCTTATCAAGGTGCATCCCGAGTTGGTGCAAGGAAGGGATAAACCGATCACGCCGCTCCATGCCGCGGCGGCACACGGGCACGCCGAGGCCGCGCGAATCCTGCTCGCACACGGGGCGGACGTCGACGCAAAGGACAGCTCCGGCGCGATGCCCCTGCACCTGGCCGCACGGTGCGGCCACAAGGATGTCGTCCGCCTGCTCCTCGACAACAATGCCGCCATCGACGCCCGCAGGAGGTACACCGAATACACCCCGCTCGCCGAAGCGCTGAACGGCGATCGCGCCGAACTGCGCGCCGATGTGGCCGAACTGCTCGTCGAGCGCGGAGCCGACGTGAACGCGGTAGGCTACAATTCCTACCGGCCCCTTCACTACGCGGTGATGTCGGGTCTTTGGAGCGTTGTTGAGCTGCTGCTGGCGAAGGGCGCCGATCCGAACGCCGCAGCATTCTACGGTTACCGGCCTCTCCACGCGGCGAAGTCGCGCGACGTCATCAAGGCACTCGTGAAGGCAGGGGCCGATATCGACGCCAAGGACGACGCCGGCCGCACGCCCCTGACCATGGCCGCTTACTGCGGCGACCTGGGCGCGTTCGCATCGCTGCTGAATCTCGGTGCCCGCATCGACGCGGCCGGCGGCTACGACAAGCTCCTCAATCTTGCCGCGCGTTCCTGTTGCCTCGACATCTGGAAGCTTCTTCGCGACCTCCGCAAGAACGCGGATCAACAACCCGATCAGGAGTCGATCCCATGAAACGAGTTCCGTCGTCCGCAATCGTGTTTCTAGCGCTGATCCCTGCATTGGCATTCGCCGCCGATCCGCCCGCCGAGTTGCGCGTCGTGGGCGTCCTCGGCAATACCTCCGGGATGGATGGCCCGCCGATCCCCTACGCGTTCTATACGGGCGTGGCGGTGGACAAGCAGTGCCGCGTCTACCTGTGCGGTGCCCCCGGCGTGGTTCCCGTCGCCAACCCTGACGGCTCGACGTGCGCCATCGTGCCGGTGCCCGGCGTGGGCCACGGGCACGACTGGGAATTCCTCCGACTCGGCAAGTACGACCCGGTCACCGGCCGCCAACTGTGGTCCGCCGGCCGACGCGCTCCCGGGTTTGCCGCACCCGGCGAGATGTACTGCCCCACCGGAGCCGCCGGCATCATCGGCGAGATGCTGTTTTGGACCGACGAGAACAGCCGCGTCCACGTCTTCGATACGCAGCACGGCCTGTACCTCGATACGCTGCTGGAAGACGTGAGCCGCAACCCCACGCCCGGCCCGTACACCGTGTGGGTGGAGCTGTTCAACACCCGTGTCTTCCGCCATCCGAAGACCGGCGAGGTCTATCTGCTGGCGGCGTCCGACGCGGTCCACGTCTTCGAGGTGCTCGCCACCGACCGCAAGATCGAACGCACGTCGGGCGAGGTGACGCTCGACGCAGCCGGCATCGCGGCCGTCCAGCAGCGGCTGAAGACGATGGAAGTGAGCACGCACCGCGAGTACCGGATCGCCCGCGCCGCCGGCCCGGTGGCAGTCGACGGCGATCTTGGCGAGTTCGCGAAGGCGCCTGCCGCCGAGCTTGCCATCCGGGAGGACGCACGCGGCACCGCTCGCCTGATCCACGACGACGCGAACCTGTACATCGCGTTCGCGGTGGCAGATTCATCCCCGCTCGCAAACGGCGGCTCCGATCCCGTGATGGCGTTCAAAACGGGCGACACCGTGGAGGTCTACCTCGGCCGCGAATCGCCCGCCACGCGCAAGCAGGACCGGCCCGTCGAAGGCGACCTGCGCCTGCTGTTCACCCGGCAGGAGGATAAGGATCTGGCGGTGGTCTACCGGGCCGTGGTCAACGAGGGCAAGCAGCCGCGCGAGTTCCGCTCGCCATCAGGCCGCACGATGCTCGACCGCGTGGACGTGCTCGCCGACGTGAAGATGGCCTTCGCGAAGACCGACCGCGGATACCGATTTGAAGCGGCAATCCCGCTGGAGACGCTCGGCCTCGCCGGCCTGCCCGCCGGAACGAAGATCGGCCTCGATTTCGCCATCAGCTTCTCCGATCCCGCCGGCCAGGTCAACGCCGCCAAGATGTACTGGGGCCGCAACGCCGCCGGCATGGTCTACGACATTCCAAGCGAGACCCGCATCGAGCCGCAGACGTGGGGCGTGGGAGTGCTTGAATAGATCCAGTGTGACCTGGAGTCACCGGATGAATGGAGTGTGATCTTGACACGAAGTCACGAAGCCACGAAGGACCACGAAGAAGAGGTCGAAGAATGGATCAAGCCCCGGAGGGGCGACTTATCTGAAAACCCCGCGGATGGCGGGCAGGGGCAGGCGACTCGCCGCGACCGCCTCGGTCGCCCTCGACCTGCCCCTATCTGGCGTTCTTACACAAACTGGCAATCCTGTCCGGAAAAGTTGCCCGGCTATTCATTGACAACTCGCCCCCATACTGCTACAATAGTCCGCAGTCGAATCGTGTGGCGACGTTGTTTCCGCAGCAGCAAGGAGAACAGGATGAGCGTGATGAAACTGATGGTGCTGACAATGGCGTTGGTGATGATGATGGCGGCCGGCTCGGTGGCGTTCGCCGGCGAACCGGCGGCCCCGGCCCTCCCGGCGATGCAGGACTACGCGAAGCCCGGCCAGCTCGAGCCGCTGCCCGACGGCATGGCTTCGCTGTACCGCACGCCGTGGCGGTCGAACGTTCGCACCGCATCCGGCTACGATGCCCTCAACGGGATCGGCGTCTACTACAAGCACGTGCCCCAATGGAGCATCGAGCAGAACACCCACGTCATGAAGGAAATGGCATCCTGCGGCGTGAAGCACATGCGGATCGCCCCGCACCTGGCGATGTACATCAACAAGGATTGGACCGCCCCGAATCCCGACGAGCTGAGCGTGCTGAAAAGCGAGCTCACAGCCTGCCACAACGCCGGCATCCGCCCGTGCGTGATCTTCGTGCACCTGCCGCCGATGGGCGACAACGAATCGGCGCAGAAGTGGGTCTCGCAGACGTGGAAGAAAGACCTGATGACGCAGGGCCCGCCCGGCTCGCCCGAATACAAGGCG
>Ga0307377_10004725_pt1 | contig 14814 bp, 12 predicted proteins | sample TR3MG_FD_202535 | JGI IMG/M metagenome (GOLD analysis project Ga0307377, IMG submission 202535) | Soil microbial communities from Risofladan, Vaasa, Finland - TR-3 | ecosystem: Environmental > Terrestrial > Soil > Coastal area > Acid sulfate soil | place: Finland: Risofladan, Vaasa | collected... | reverse complement strand
GACAGGACTTGAACCTGCACGGGTAGTTCTTTCGACTATTATTCCCAAGCTGTCATCTACCAGATTACTCTGTGTTTCCACTCGTGTTTTTCCAGCACACCACATTCAATATTTTTGCGCTCCGAGAGGGACTCGAACCCCCGACTCTCTGGTTAACGGCCAGACGCTCTACCAACTGAGCTACCGAAGCATAAAAATGGATTCAGGTGTGAGCCTCATACTCACGCACCCCGACAGTATTTCGACTGCCATGTTATATGTCTCAGAGAACGACTTGATTTCCGTGTTGCCAACCACGGGTACATTAATCATCCCAAACAGAACATTGAGGGCAGCTTCTTACGCAACCCTGAATCCCACCCAGCACAAGTCGTTAACTAAATGTGCTTGGTGATTACGAGAAACTTTACGTTTTCATTTCTCGATTTATCTTCGATTATAAGTTCTACCTAATATCCATTCGGTATTATTATAATCATTAATTTTATTTTTTTTTATTTTTTTATTCTCTTTTCCATTTGTAATCCAACAAGTACCATACTGTGAATTTTTTTCACCAACACCCATACCTATTTTAACGATACTCATTAATTTTTTTGTTTCCTCAGTATGTTTTTTTTCTCTAAATCCAACATGATTTCTATTTTTAAACATTCCATTTTCCCAACATAATTTTACTATTTTAGAACGTTTAATTGAAATCATTTTATTAAACACAGGGTTTGTCCTTAATTTTATTCCATATGCTTTGCCCGCACAACTTGAACGGTATTTTTGTTGTTCTTCTGAAATAAATCCACCTTTACCGCCAACCATCAAATTCATACATTTTTCTTTTGCAATTTCATTTAAATTAATAACTTCCTTTTCACGATTAATTAATGATTTTCTATCTGGAAGAAATTCAAGATGTTCAAGTTTATGATTTTCTTTACCATGTTTATTTATTGAATATCTTAATCTTTTACCTGACCCTAAATAACCATCATTTAACTTATCGGTTGAATGCATTCCGTAATAATATTTACCATTCAATAAGTTTGTTGTCTTATATATAAAATGGTATTGTTTTTCTTTTCGTGCCATAATCTGTACTTTTCAATATAAATACTAAGAAGTACAAAAAATGACCACAGTGCGGAGAAGGTAGGATTCGAACCCACGGAGCGGGTCACCCCGCTCAACGGTTTTCAAGACCGCCACCATAAACCACTCGGACACTTCTCCAATAAGACCTTATTCATCACAAACACGTTATATCGGTCAGACCAGTGTTGATTGGTCTTAAAAATGGACTCCTATGTGTGAGACTTGAACTCACCTTCACCCTCAGACGGGCAGCATTACCAGCTATGCTAACCACAGGTAGCCATTCTACGTTGCAACATGAATGCCTCGTCAGGCATTGTTGTTCAGCGAGGGAGTTACACCCTCTTTTCGTAAACATTGACATGTTATTTACGAAAACCAACTCTATTAGTTTGTTGGACCGTAGTTGTCCTGAGTGGATTTGAACCACCGACCCCCAACTTATCAGGCTGGTGCTCTAACCAACTGAGCTACAGGACAATTTGAGCACACGGTGGGATTCGAACCCACGAAAACTGGTTTTGCAGACCAGTGCCTTAGACCACTCGACCACATGTGCATATATAAAACTTTCAGTCAATCCTAAGATTGTGCAGTAATCACCACGAGCAGGTAGTTTTATTCGATTACCAAACCAGCATGTCAAAGAGCGTGATTTATACCCTCTAAAGGTTATAAACCGTATTTACATCCTCTAAAGGATATAATTGAGCCGATAATGAGAGTTGAACTCATGACCTCTTGAATACCACACAAGTGCTCTCCCACTGAGCTATATCGGCAATATGTAAAGAACTAAAAACAAAAAACCCGACTATCTTTTCGGATGTCGGGTTCTGTTTGTGTAAGGTAGTTTCGCTTTAGCCTTCTGTACTTCCACTTTTTACCCCAAAACCCTCGTCCGCAATATTTCTGCCAAAATCTGAACAGAATATACCATTCCCATTGCGACTAATTGTCGTTCCCGAATTGGTAATATATGCTACTAAGGTTTTCATTGTTCTATAATTTTAAACTATACGTTTCATCTAAATACGAAGCAAAGGTACAAAATGTTACAATATATGCAAGTTATTTCAATAAAAAAACCCCGAAAATTTCTCTTCGGGGTTTCAAATTATTGAGACTTAGGGACTTAAATCTTTTCCTCTTTTTCACTTAAATCGAAAGTGAAGTTCAAATCCTGGCCATCAATGTTCAAAGCGAGTTGATTTTCATCAAAACTATTGAACTCGGTGAACCACTTTTTGCTGAGAATCAGAGAGAATTTAATCTGTGCAATTTCTTGCAGGATTTTCCTTCTCTGCTTATTAAGAATATTGGATTTGGTTTCCAAGTAGGTCTTCAGAACACCTTTACGTTGTTCTTCACCAAGACTGAGATACATATCGGACTCCAATTGAGCTTGATACTTCTTGATTGCATCTGCCATAACGAACTCACTGAGCTTAAGTGGAGCACCACTTTCAATTTTCTTCACGACATCCTCAACCTTTGGAAGACTTGAGAGACCTTTGATTTTGGTATCAAGCACAACCGACATGTAGAAATCAGTGGCTTCAGCACTAACTACCTTCGGAGCGAATCCATTGTAGTCGGTAACTCCAACTTCCTTGAGCCATGCAGCAGCTTCGTCACCAAGGAGTTCAGCAAAACTCTTGCTTGTCTTTGGAAACAACTGCTTCTTATAATAGTCATAGACTTTCTTGTCGCCTTGCAACTTCTTGAGTTCCCATTGCTGCTTGGCAAGTGCTTCAGCACTGATGGCTTTCACCATTCCCCTGTTCACCAAAGGAATGCTTGTCAGGTCAATAACACAAGTTTCACCATCCATTGTGAACCCAACATTGTTTTTCACCAATATGTTGTGAAGTTGTGGATTGAATATTACTGGAAGTTCTTTGACATTCACGATACCGTCTTTCACAAGTGTGAAGGTATTGTACTTGAAAGAAGCGACCTTATCGATGTTGAATTCGTTCTCAGGAAGAATGGCTTCACCTTCGATATAAATCCTAACACTGAGGTTGGCACGACTTTCGTTCCAAACCAAGTCAGTCAGAGGATAACATCTTTCAGGATTGGCGTTCTTGAATTTAACCTCAACTTTGGTTTCGGCAACCTCTGCTGCGAGTTTCTTGAGTTCATCGGCAGTTTTGGCTTCAGCGAGTTTTTTCTTATCGCTTTCGGTAAGAACCGTTGCAGAAGCAATCTTCTTTCTACCAATCCTATTATATACGAATGAATCGTGGTTGGGGTAAAAGAATATGTCGAGATTCCCAAGGTCTTCAATGAGATTCATGAGACAGTATGCATTATCGGGAACAGGCTTAATCTGTACTTTGCCGTTGGTATTGGGATATCTTTTCGATACGTCACTAATGCATTCTTTGATTGCGGTTTTGAAAGCACCGAGTTTTTGCTTTCCAAAAGCATTTACCAACATTTGGTAATGGTCTTGGTCACCGAGTGCGTAGAACACCTTCTCAGCATCGTCATTCAGCAACTTGTCTGAAAGCACGTAAATCGCTGCGTAAAGTGCGGTATCAGTACCGTTATCAGCAACACCAACAGCGTTTGGTGAGAAGAAATACACTTCTTTTACGTTCTGACTTACGAGAATCTCACCGTCCTTGATGTTGTAAAGCAACACGCTTCCGTCTTTTCCAACGCTAAATGCGAAGTCATAAAGATAAGCATCTTCGATTGTTACAACGGTTTTCTTTCCACCCATAATCTCACCAGACATTTTAGCGTCAAAGACAGGTTCGAACTCGTCAAACCCACTTGTTGAAATCTTTTCTCCACCAATGAGTGCTGCCATTTCAGTAACCCTGCGTGAATCTGCATAGTAACCGTACTCAACGAAAGTAGCTGCTGCCAACTCGTTTTCAAGGGTTCCAAGTGCAGTAATTACCTGATTCCAAGGACAGTCGTTATTCCAACCATCAGTAAGGAAAATCATGGAAAATACACTATCGGGACGGTTTTTGCTGATTCTTCCGATGACCTGATGAACGAGTTCAAGCGGTTGAGCAAATGCAGTACAACCAACGGGACGCAACCATCTGTCGATAGCATCATGTAGGTCAGTTAATGTTTTTAGGGATTTCACCTCAACCTCTTCTTTGAGTACTCCACAATCACGGCTACCACTGAACCATACAATAGAAATTGTATCACCATCCCTCATAATGTTGGATAGTTTGTTCTTTAGTTGTGTTTTGATTAGGGGGAGGTCCTGGTACATCGAGTAGGATACGTCTACTACGAAGATGTGATTTGTTTTTTTGGCAACCTCTACTGTTACCTCGCTATTAATCTCTTGAGTTGTGAGAAAATAGTTCTCGCTTAATTTTACATTTTTTTTCATTTCAATTAAATTTATTTTACAGTTATTTATTTTTCAATAGACATTCTATATACGAAACTAATACAGGAATGTTACAAATTTTCAGTCTTTTTTTACAATTCGGTTGTGGTTTTTTAACCACTGTTCAATATATGCCCCGTCATTACTGACAAACCCGTCATGACAATCCGCTTGGAAATCCCTGACAAGTTGTTCTAAATCTTTAAGAGTTAGGTAGTAACCATCGACATATTCTTCATCTATTAATTTGCTTTCCTGTATAATCATTTTCAATTGATTTAGAAAGCAAATATATTACAATAATACGAGAATTCAAAGAACTTTTTATGTAAATACTCAAAAAAATATTTTTATCCACATTTACTGTTTCCACAACTCATGCAAGTCAGGCAACCTTCCTTGTACTCAAGATGTTCACTACCACAGTTGGGACATGTTCCACTGCCTTTCTCACCGTCTTTAATATACCTTTTAACAACACGACCAACACCATTCTTCCAAGTATTAATATGGTCTTCACCGAAAGTCAGGCTATCTATAAGTTGATGAACATATACCAATGGCATTCTATGCCTTAATACACCTGAAATAAACTTAGCGTAGTTCCAATATTCGGGATTAAATGAATGACTCAAGCCTTCGTGGATATGTTTTTCACCCTTACTATCTACATATTCAATATCGTAACGCTTAGTTCGTTTACCATTGATTTCCGTGATATTTTTAACGACTTCACATTCCTTAAGACTTGTTGGGAGTTCACTTAAACCATTTTCATATTTACCTGTGAAAATCTCATAAGGTCTATCGTCTTTAATCCCAACAACAGCAATCCACTTCTCCAAATTATTTTGGAATCTATGAATTTCACCTTTTAATCGTTTCGGACGTTTTGGTGCATGTATTTCTTCTGGTAGGATTTCTTCTTTCTTTTCTTTCTGAGAAACTAGTACTCCACTACGACTACCATCACGATAAACAGTAATTCCTTTACACCCACTACGCCAACCAGTTTCATAGACTTTGGCAACGGTCTCTTCATCAATATCTGAGGGAAGATTAACCGTTACAGATATACTGTGGTCAACATGTCTTTGCAATCTACCCTGCATTTTGACTTTAGCGACCCAATCTACGTCATTTGAGGTCGCCTTATAATATGGTGACTTCTTTACGATTTCATCGACCTGTTCTTTATTCATGGTTTTCACGATTTCAATGTCATAACCGTTAATTGTTAACCATAACTCAAAATTATGATGAAACACAGGATATTCCATCCAAGCAATTCCTTCATCATCAACGAAATCGATTCTCACATCCTTTTCCTGTGGATTGATTTTACGTCTACGCATATAAACAGGTAAGAAAACTGGTTCACACCCAGAAGTGGTTTGAGTCATAAGACTTACAGTTCCTGTTGGGGCGATGGTCAGTAAGGCGATGTTTCTTCGTCCATGTTTAACCATATCAGCATGTAGTTCTGGGTCTGCTTCTGCAATTCTTATAATGAATGGATTCGCTGCTTCAGCATCGGCATTGTAAATTGGAAACGCTCCACGTTCTTGTGCCATCACGACTGAACTACGATATGCTGCGAGTTTCAGAGTTTCATGAACTCTTTCACTGAAAGCAGTGGCCTCTTCCGTGCCATAAATAAAGCCAAGTGATGCCAACATATCACCTTCAGCAGTCACACCAAGTCCTGTTCTACGGCCTTGTTCGGTTTTCTCCTTGATTTTCTCCCACAGATTCAACTCATACAATTTGATGAATTCGTCTTCGGGGTCTGCTTTAATTTTGGCGATAATAGCATCGATTTTTTCGATTTCCAAATCAATGATGTCATCCATGTATCGCATGGCAATCATCACATCTTGTCGAAACAATTCCCAATGGAAACGTGCGTCTTTGGTAAATGGGTTGCTGACATAACCGAATAAATTAACAGCCAATAATCTACAACTATCATAGGGACACAATGGAATTTCACCACAAGGATTAGTACTGACTGTTTTAAATCCGTGTTCGGGATAGCAATCGGGAATGCTTTCGGACTGAACTTTATCCCAAAATAAGATTCCTGGCTCTGCTGATTTCCAAGCGTTATGAATAACCTTTTTCCAAATTTTAGACGCATCCACGTCTTTCACCATTTTAGGATTGTCGCCAGTAATTGGATATTGTTGTTGGAATGGTTTGTTGTTGAGTGCTGCTTCCATAAACTCATCTGTGAGTTTTACGCTAACATTAGCACCAGTGACTTTACCGTTAGTCATTTTGGCATCAATAAATTCTTCACTGTCTGGATGCTTTACATTAACACTTAACATTAGTGCGCCCCTTCTACCGTCCTGTGCAACTTCTTTAGTGCTATTAGAATAGCGTTCCATGAAAGGAACGATACCCGTACTTGTAATAGCGGAGTTTTTGACTGAACTTCCTTTGGGTCGGATGTGAGATAAATCGTGTCCTACACCGCCCCTGCGCTTCATGAGTTGAACTTGTTCTTGGTCAACTTTGAAGATACCACCGTAACTATCACTGCTTTCATCACCAATTACGAAACAATTAGATAATGATACGACTTGAAAATTATTTCCAATCCCCGACATCGGAGAACCTTGCGGAACAATTCTTTTGAAATTCTTTAACGTGTTGAAAATCTGTTCTTCGTTAAGGGCATTCGGGTATTTGGCTTCGATTCTCGCAAGTTCTTTGGCGAGTCGCCAGTGCATGTCATCGGGTGTAAGTTCGTAGTAGTGGTTTTCGTCCTTGAGGCAGTATTTTCGTATCCAAACGTCTGTTGCTAATTTATCTCCTTTAAAGTATTTTAATGTTGCTTTTTCAACTTCTTGTTTTGTGTAGGTTTTTCCTGAATTTATGGTCATAGAATTTTATAATTTTTTATGAATTTATTGGTCGCAAATATATCGATTGGTTACGATAAATACAAGGCTTAATCCAAATAATTCAAAAAATTTTCGACATTTTTTTAAAGATTCTGACAGCTAGAATTTTACGTTTTATTTTTATTTTTTTACGAAAAGAATATTTGGTTTTGGATTAGTATTTATAAAGAAATTAGCATAATCAAACAGCAATTATTATGATAAACGAAGATAAAGAATTCAACGTAATAGTAGAAACTCTCCTTAAGGATATAAAGAAATGTAATAGTCTTAACGAAAACCAAGAATTAAATGAAGATGCTTGGGAAAAAGTGAAATACGGTTTATCTAAACTCGGAAGATATAAAGCAGGTGGTAAGATAATGGGTAAGAAGAAAGTAGATAAAGCTGCTGCCGACCAAATCAATGCGATTATAGATAAAAAGGGTAATGAAGTAATCAAGGTATTACACAATAAAATACAAGAAACTAATCCACAATTCCCTAACAATGAAAAGGGTGAATTATTTCTAAAAACCGTAATGGAAATCAGTGCTGTTTATGATTCACTTGTTGCAGCAGTAAATAAGACTCCAAAAGAAAAAGGATTTCTACCTGTTGATATGGCAAATGGTATTATTGAAGACCTTGCGACTTACGTGAAAAAATATCTTGATGTTGACCTTAAAGCCGTTTATTCTACAATGGATGAAGAGGTTAATGAGGATGTTAATGAAATTTTTGGTAGTAGTGATAAACCTGATGCTGCTGCCGATGTTAGGAAAGAACTTCAGGGAAAAACTGGTGATGATGCGGTTCAAAGGGATTCTGATAGGATGAAAACCCTTAAATCGAATAAGTTGCCAATGGTTTTAGCAGGTGTTGGAACCGCACTTGGTGCTTTAGGTTGGTTGGCACAAACTCAATGGATGGCTGATTTAATCACAAACATGTTTGGTTCGGGCGTACCCGCAGAAGACGCAATTCTTCAAACAATTAATGGTGGAGCACCTGATGCCGAAGGATTTGTGCATTGGGCGAGTGAAATACAAGGCTCACCAATTCAAACGGGTGCTGATGTTCAGGGATTTGTTGATAAGTTTGGAATTGAGAATGTTCAACAAATGTTTGCAGGTAATGGTGGTGGAACCGTTGAACAACAAGGTCAAATGTTACAACAATTAATTGGTGGTGATGGTGCAAGTAAATCTGTTGGGGAATTATTTAATGCCGACACTTTTGGTGATATGAAGGGTGGTAGAAACCTATTTGGAATTTCGAAAGCAGGTAGCTTTGTTGCAAAGGTTGTTGTGAAGCAGGCTGTTAAGGCCGTTGCTGGCGCAGGTGCAGGAGTTGCTGCAAGTGTTGCGGGAATTGGTGCAGTACTGGTGCCAATCGGCATCGGATTAATTGCCACAGGTGCATTGGTGAAGCTGATGAGAATGAAAGGTCAGAAACAATCGAGAGCAAAAACATTAGATGATTTGTTCCAATCAATTCAACCACTTAAAGGAACGGAAGCAAACCCACCTGTTGATTTAGGCCCTACCGATGATGGTGGAAATATTGTTTTGATTGATAAACTAACAATTATTATCAGGAGACTTCTAATATTTATCAACACTTTTGAAGTAACAGCAGACACAGGAACAGTTGGACCTGCTTCTGACAGCACATCCCCAGGCCCAGGCACAAAACAGAAACCCAAACCTGATGCCGAACAAGATGATTGGAGTAATGATATTTGGAATCAGAATAATACTTGGGATAACACTAAACAGTTCGACCCGTTTGCAAAAAATAAGGGTGCTGTTAATTATGATTACAAACCAAATGTAAATGAAGGTGAATTGGATGAAGGTAGATATATTAAAGACCCGAATGTTTTGGCTAAATTAAATAAGTTGGTTGGGAACGAAGAAACGGTTAAGAAATTCGAAGGATTTATTGTTAAGCTCGTTGGTGTAAGAAATGCAATCAAGAAACTACCAAGCAAAGCTACTGGTGATATTAATTTGGATAATAAGGTTGAGAAGTTGAAAGCGAGTCCGATGATGAATGTTAATTTCATGTCATTGATAAAAATTGACCCTGAAGAACCTGGTTCAATTGAAAGTCTGAAAGATTTTATTCTTGAGGTGGTGAAACTTGTTGAGAGTGGTAAGATGAAACACGCCAACATGCTTGATAAACTAACCGAGAAATCGGAGACTTACCCAACAAAACAAAAACCTAAATTTGGTAGTGTTTCTAGAGAGCAATTTAAAAAGAGCTTGTTGCCTTTTATGGGTGGAGTTGTGACATTATTTAGACATCTTCAGAGATTTAAAAAGAATGCGGGAGCAACCAAAACTGATACAGAAAATCTCGCTGAACAAGTAGACAGAATTAAGAAGTTAATTAGTTATTAATGAAAAAGGGGCACTCGAAAGTGCCCCTCAAAAAAACGGAAATTGATACAAAAAACAGAAAAAATTCTTAAGTATTATTATCGTTTGTTATGGTAAAATCACCAGTTGTGGTTCCAAGTATAACGCTCCCATCATCTAAGTCTTCAGGAAGGTCTTCTTTGTCACCATCATCGATGAGTGATTTCGACCTTGTTTTGAAGTTCTTATCGGTTGAACTCATTCCCCTGTAATTCACACTAGCACTATTCAATGTCGCTGACATATTAGCAACACCGTCTGCACTTGCAGTATAAGTGTAGGTGTTTCCAAAACTGATTCCAAATCCACTACCAACTTCGAATGCGTCTTGATTTGCTGCGAGATAAATGAAATTCCAGTCATCTTTTTCACAGTCCCTAATAAGGTCTTTGATGTTTTGGATGGTATATTCCTTACTATCGTTTTCTTGTCCATCAGTCACAACACACACCAAAACTTTTGCAGGTGCTTCGTCACCAAGTCTTGCAAGTTTAGCTTTATCAGTATTGATTGTTTTACCAATTGCGTCATAAAGTGCAGTCATTCCTCTTGGATACCACTCTTTAGATGTAAGGTCTTTAGCTTTTTTAATGTCTACGAAGTTGTAGAGTAATTGATAGTTATGATTACTATCAAAAAGTGCAACAGTCAGTGTTGCTTCATCGGGTAATTCTCTTTGTTCTTTTAGGAACTGATTGAACCCACCTATCGAATCAGACATGATGCCTGACATCGAACCACTACTATCAAGTACACAAATAATGTGTGTTCTTTCATTGGTGGGAATGTATTCAGTGGTGGTTTTGGTTGTGGTAACAACGGTTACCTTTTTCTTCTTTTTAGCCATTTTTATACATAAGCATTTACTTTAAAGTTATTTTCCCCAAATATAATGATTCTATTTTTGAAATGCAAGAATTATTTTTATTTAAACCAAATAAAAATTATTGGGACTATAAATACCCTGAAATAAAAAACCCATTAGCTTTCACTAACGGGTTTGTCCTGATTAATTAACTACGAAACATTAGAAATTTATGATATATTTTTCCATTTCTTTATTTAATGAAAGATTATTTCCGTTTTTGAAGGCATCATCTGGAATTAGATATGATGTGTTGTTATCAGTTAAAACATATAGTAATTCATAATCACCAACTGCACGTTTTTTTGCCGTATGATAACTTTGATTACCACCCAATGTTCGTAAATTAACTTTATAACAATTGCTTTTATTAACCGAGGTATGTTTTGTTGTTTTTATTTGTACTCGATTAAGTTTATCGTCTTTGTCACAAATCAAATCATATTTCTGATTTTCAGTGATGGGTACTGAAACCCTATACCCTAATAATTGAAGTTCATAAATTGCTTTAGCAAGACCAATATTTCCTTGGTCTTTACTTGTTTTACATTCTGAAAATATTCCCATAGCATTAATTTTCATATAAATACTATGTAAGAGACTATTAGTCTCCCAATGTTGGAAATGATTGTGGGTAGGGACGGATTCGAACCGCCATTGTCTCTTACGTCACGGTTTTACAGACCGCTTGCTTCACCAATTTGCATACCTACCCTTTTTGTTGAGGTGGAGGGATTCGAACCCCCACGTCCCGAAGGAACTTGATTTACAGTCAAGCGAACCAACCAATTGTTCAACACCTCAATATTTAATCCTCAATAAATGTGGAAACATCATCACAACTGATTTCTTCACCATCAAGGCTAATTGAAACCCTTGTGTTTAGATACTGACCACTAGATTCATAGTTAACACCTGTCGATACTTGAATCGCTAAATGTTCACGTAAAAACGATATTAATTCTTCTCTTTCCATTGTTTCAATCTTTAGTGCCCTCGGTAGGAATCGAACCTACGTCACCAGATTAAGAGTCTGGAGCATATCCCCTTTGCTACGAAGGCATTTGTGCACTCGGAGGGAATCGAACCCCCGTCACCTGGTTAAAAGCCAGGGGCATATCCCCTTTGCTACGAGTGCAGGTCTACTTTTTTTCGGGACATTGGACCAAAAAAGTAGTAAAAAACCCTAAAAGTGACCCCTCTGGGAATCGAACCCAGAACCCCCACATTAAAAGTGTGGTGCTCTGCCAATTGAGCTAAGAGGTCATCTCGTATCGACTGTTGTTCACTTGGTAGGATTCGAACCTACGCACGGGGGTTCTAAATCGCAAATGCTGGGTCCCCCAGCTCTATCCAACTGAGCTACAAGTGCAGCCGATACGCCTATTCGCTTTGATACTCAACTCCATTACTTATCAGGTCTACTTGTGTGTTTCTAGCAATTGTGCCTGTCAGACCCTTCCTCTGCTCACGGTTTTTATAGCTTTTGCGATTGTTACACGCATGCCTTTCACACATTTTCAACAAGACTTTCGTTTCGTCTTTCACTCCACTTTCAGATTATAAATGTTTTTCAAAGAACTTCTTAATTTGTAATCATTTTTCACGGGTAATAAACGTTTTTCACCAAAAAACAAAAACCCCGACTCTTTCGAATCGGGGTCCCTTGGTTGTTATAAAGTCATTACTTTTATATTCCAGTTTTAGACATGGTTATCCCGATTCCTGTAAGCATCTGCTTATAAGATTTATAAAGATAATATGTGCTAAAAGTTGTCATTTTTCTATTTGTTAAATTTCAGTTTACAAAACTATGATATAAATACGAAATAAACAAGGAAATGTTACAATTTTTTATAATTATTTTATTCTCTCTCTAAAATTTTAATGTTATTGGGGTCATACACAACACATTCCGACACAAAATTGGGGTTATGATAATCCAAAATAACCACTCCATCAAAACCATTATCGGTTAAATATTTTGTAATCTCTTCTGGTGATGTGTCATCATTTAATTCAAGAACATCCATAAATTCTCTTTTACTACCAACTTGAGCATATAAGGGATTTAATAATGTGACTTCACAAGTATAGATATGACTTCCGTAATAACTTGCCAATTGTTTGGCTTCCGTAAAATAAATTCCTTTTGAATACCAACCTCCATCAGCGTTTCGTCCAATCATATTACTATCGAATTTATCGAATATATTATTTGAACCATGATAAAGAATTTTTTTAAATGGTTTTTTTATTTTACTTAGTTCTTCGTTAATGATTTTTATTATGTCCATAAATATAAATACATAAAAAGGCGAAGATTTCTCTTCGCCTTTAATTAGGTGACATACTCATAACCATCCTTGAACGGCTTGCTGTACACTGGTCTTATCATCTTCCAGATAATCTCTGCATATGCTCTTTTGTCGTATAACCTGAAAAGAATCGAACGGTAGTCCGATAACTTTGCCTGTTCTGCGAATAAAGCACGCTCAGTGATATCATTAATATGATAGATTCTGACAAACTCCAATAATGCTCTCTGTTCGATTACATCATATTCACGCTGCAAATTACCTGCTGTTCTCTGCAACCAGTTGTAGAATTCATCAGGTACTCTATCAAGCAATTCATCGAAGACATAGTTATTCTTCATGTGTTCCCAAACAACGATGTTTGAAACATTTGTTAAGATACTATGTAACCTAATGTATTCGCTAAACTTCCATTTGAATCTAAAATCACCTTGACGAAAAACATAACCTTCTTTGTTCTCCACTTCTTCAAGTCCCTGAAGGTCTTTAGCATCATTAATGTTTTTAAAATCATATGTCTTCACAACAGTGAAAAGATTGGAATACGTGGACTCCAGTTCTTCGTGATTGATTTCATGACCGATAAAGGTTTGAATTCTTGCAAGTAACACAAGTTCTCTTCTGTCACCGTAGTCCACAACAATCCGGTTCTCAGGATAGATGACCTCAAACAAATAAGTACTGTGTTTCTGAAGTTTTTCTGTTCTGGAGCCAAGCATCTTCTTTGCCTCAATTGCCTGTTCAGAAATAAATGAACCTCTTGAAGCAACAATCCATTCCATATGTGGTTCGTAGTAAAATACGATAATCAAAGAACCATCCATCTTTTCATAAATCACGAATGGTTTGCTGAAATCGATTTCAGATGGGTCGTGTTCCTGAAAGTTCTTGAATTTCTGGAAAGGTCTGGCTAAGATGTTTCCGTCTGCATCGATTACCATTCCACGACAAGACATAGTATAGTCATCCCAAAACTTCTTTGATTGAGCTTTAGGTGAATAATTGAGAATCCAGATGTCGTATTCTGGATGCTTATTTGCTACAATGAGATTGTTTTCAATGTAATTATTTAATACACCCCAATCAATTTTCAATAACTTTTCCATTTCACAAATTATTTAATACATGTTTTTCCACATATTCCTTATGATTGATGATAACTTTATCTAAATCATCACTTATTATCATCATTCGTTTCGCCAAATACCACATACCGCCCTGATTCTCAGGTCTCTTAAACTCAGTATAGTCCTCAATCATCACTTTCTTCCACACTCTGACTTCACCTGATTTCAACACCATTTTGAGATGCGGAGCAATTGGTTTTTCTGTGCAATGCCAGCCGGGTCGTTCCGCAAATCCCTTTGTTGGATAGTTTTCATACTCCATCCATTCATTATATGGTAGACTTCTGGTCTTGTTAATAAATAGTGAAGTTATACTTCCGTCTTTTCTCAACCTAAATAATTTATACGCAATCTTTGTCATTATTGGTTTTCTATTAATTGTTCATATGTTCCTATAACAAGTGGGACAACAGCTTCATGGATTTGAGCACGTGTTGCCTCACCAAATGCGATATCTGGAGCTTCCTGAAATAACATATCTAAAATCTCGTCATCTAATTTTCTTGCGCCAGCTTCGTCTTGCATTCGTCCTGCCTCAACATATTTCTTCTTTCTTTTCAAGAAGATATTGAGGTTATTGAATTCGTTATGTACACCGATAACGAGATTCTTAAAATTCGGGTTCTTCGTTGAATCGTAAACCAATGAAAACAACAGAGGTGAGTCTGTAATGATTATGTCTACCTTTCCAACGAGTCTACGCATTTTGTGTACTTGTTTAC
>Ga0307377_10004724_pt1 | contig 14815 bp, 2 predicted proteins | sample TR3MG_FD_202535 | JGI IMG/M metagenome (GOLD analysis project Ga0307377, IMG submission 202535) | Soil microbial communities from Risofladan, Vaasa, Finland - TR-3 | ecosystem: Environmental > Terrestrial > Soil > Coastal area > Acid sulfate soil | place: Finland: Risofladan, Vaasa | collected... | reverse complement strand
TCCAGAGGTGTAAGTCTCCCAGACTTCAGATTTATCTGTAATTCGCTTGAACAAGGATTCAGCTTTAAACCTACTTAGTCCACTTTGAATATACTGATTTGAATATGAGAAAATACATCGGTAGCAGCCATCTTTGCCAAGTTTTTGACAACTGCAATTAGCAATTGCCTCGTACGCTATTTTTAATACCAGAGTGAATTGGGTAGGATGAAATAACTTTTCTAGATAACCTGTCCCTCCAGGAATGTTATCATATAATACCACATACTTATCAAATCGGCCATTCTTTGAATTATATTCGGAATAATCAATCAGTGAAATGTGTTGTGGATTACCTTTATAGTATTTCTTTAAGCCAAGATCCAATCCAGCTTTGAACATGTTTATTGTAGCCTCGCTTTCAAATTCCTGGACAGGCAATAAAACCTTTAATGCTTCGGTCTTTATTTCCCGGAATAAATATACCTCCTCAAAAACATCATCTTTAACACCTGTATATTCTCGCTCCTTATTTATGCAATATCCATAATGAAATTTAATGTCTCTCTGGTGTATATTTGAAGTACTCTTTCCACAATGTCTGCATGTTACAAAACCATGATATGGGGTGTCTTCATGTTGATTTATGGTAATCTTATTAGCATTAACAACTGATGATAATCCCAAATTAACTTCAGTTATATCAACATTTTTTACATACTCAATTCCAAAGGGGATCTCTTTCATACCCCATGCCCCCTGGAAGGAATTTGTATCAAATTTAAGGTGTCGGCTTATACGATATAAATTTGAATCCCTGTCATCACTACTATCGTCTAAAGCTGACTTATCTCTAAAATTGACTGACTTTACTCCATTTAACTTTACAAATACATGCTGGTTCTTGTCAGATGACCAGGATTGATCTCCACATTTGGGACATACCGATTCATCAGAGGTTGCTAAATCTGCAAGATGATCGCAATTTGAACAAAACCTTTTGCCCAGTAAAATTCCTGCTTCCTTCCAATCGTAAGTATTTAACCCTGATATTTTAAACTTGTACCCCTGTGAGTAAAAAGAATTATCTGGTGCAAATTCTCTGATAGCTGATTTTGAGGAGCGTACAATTTCAAATTGTTTATCAGTAGGGATGGATTCACTTGCTTTAGCTTTATTCGATTTTACCCATGCGTTGAGTGTTGCACCAGTCTCAGGGAAAGCATAATTTGGTAACAAACCAACATTTGTAAGATGTTCTAATAATGATCTTTTATCAAGTAATCGTTTTAATCCCCAAAGTGCCTTCCTTTCAGATTCGAGACCTCTTCGCTCTTCATCATTAGGTAGATCTCTTATAATTGAATCTACATCTTTCATTTTTTCGTCCAGGTAAAAATATTCCCCTTTCAGCTTTGAGAAGACTGCTTTAATTCTCACATAGAAACCTTCTTGAAGCACAAAAGATCTTAAGTCTGAAAGCGGTTTAATATCCTCCATGTCTGGAGTATAGAAGTCAATGAATTTATTCAGAAGTTGAATCTCATTGGCTTTTATGAAGGAAATAACCCGGTTAATAAAAAACTCCTCAGAAGAAAGATTTGCCCTGGCTAGTTGTAAGGAAATTACCCGACCAGGAATGCTATTATTTTTTGGATCTGCTAAAGACCAACAATCAAAGCAGAATGCAAGAAAATGGCGATAAAGGATTTCTTTTGCTTCAAGGTAGCAGCCAGGTGTTGATATTTCACCTTCCATCATATCAGATGGCTCCTCAAAATAAAATAGATCATGTGCCTTGCTTTGCGCAAAATTAGTAATTAAAGCTGATCCGGATGAACGACCTGCCCTCCCCACTCTCTGGAGGAAGTTAGATGGTAATGGAGGCACAGAGTTGTTAATAGCAGAGTTCAGAGTTCCTATATCAATACCCAGCTCCAAAGTAGAGGTTGCAACTATTGTATTGAGTGAATTATGATTTGGTCTATTCTTGAAGTCATACTCTTTTTTCTCACGGTCTCCCCGTTCAAGTATCCCAGTGTGCTCTGTTGCATATATTCTTGGTGAAAGATTTCGATTGTAAACCAATTGGTAATAGTTTGGTTTTGTCTTTTCAATCCGACTATATGTTCCTGGACATGAATAATCCAGACATTTGGAATCAGATGAAAACTTGTCTGATTGTGCTACAAATAGTTTTGCACCACATCTATCACAAACATGGGTTCTGACCTTATTCTCAACTAATAAAGCAGATGGTTCCAAAGCATAGTTTTCGTTCTCTTCGGTTCCTTTTTTATTCATCAATCCTACTGAAACAAATACTTCAAATAAGTGGGAATAGAAATCATTTACGATTCCATGATAGTTAGTAGCTAAAGGAAATGATTTGACAAAGTAACTTCTGAACCAATTGTTAGTATTCGTAAACGTAGAATCCAGCAATCCTCTGCTATGCTGTTTGGTAGTAATTAGTCTCGGGAATCTTGAATTCAATCCAAACATCTTATTCAAGAAATGACGATTATCTCTCATCCAGTTCAGATCCCATAACTGTAATGAATTTTCTCTGAATTTTTTCAGATATTCATGATCGACACCACCTCTGGTCCTTATCCGATGAAGTATCCCATTTATAAATGACTTAAATTGGAGTTCCGATATTATATTAAGGTTATTCTGCTCCAGCCATGTCTGCATGGATGGATAAATTTTACTGAGAATAACTTCATTATAATTGATTGCAGATGCTCCGGACTTTTCAAGAGTTCTACCGATTAATGCATTATACCCAAATTCTGAAATTATTTCCCATTGCATTCTGAATTCAAACTCATTTTTAAAGGATGAAGTAAATTTCCCTGATTTGGACTCTTCTCTATAGTCATTGTCAATATCTACTTTACCTTTATAATCAGCGGGAAAGAACCTGTAGTAAAATGCATTTTCCTGATTCTGTCCTGTAGAATCCGAATGATCCTTCCAATAATCTATAAATAGGTTTTGCAATACTGTAAGGGAAACCGTCTCATCAATCTGATTTATAACTTTTTGCAATGATGCTCTGAAGGTAAACCGGTAATTTCTTGCTTCCACAAAGCCAGCCTGATGAGCAGCATCCTGGACACTGTTTGTGAATGCCAATATTTTTCTATTCTTCTCTGTTCTTGGATCCAGATCTGATGATAAAACTTGACTGACACAAATAGATGAAAGAGTGGCTATTCGTGTACCAATAATACCTAATGAATTTTCATTATTGCAGGCCGGACATACATGCCTGGATTTAGTTTCTTTTAATTTTCGTACAGCATGAATTCTTATCGATTTATCGTTCACGCCTTCATTAAGACTCATGTCGACAATATTCAGATAGTCATTAATTTGATTGTTAGGTTCATACTCATCAATATGTTTATTATTTGATGTATTTATGAAGTAAATATTCTTGTGATTACCAAAGAAGTATTCATAGACCTGTTTCGGGTCAGAAAAGAAATGGTTTTTATTATCATCTTTAACTCCTAACCAGCCACTGGCACCGCATTCACGGCAGTAGTATGCGGGAAGAGCCTTGGGATCAAGTTTGCCCCCAACTTTATCTTTCCATGTGAATTTTGGCTGTTCATTTATTTCACGCAATACTCCGCTTAATTCCCTTATCCAGATCTGTACCTGAAGATACAGGAAAGGAAATTTCTTAATAGAGTCAATTCTCGCTTCGCTAATCAGAGCGAGTAAGGAATTAATAATCTCCTCTCTGGGATTTATTTCATTTACCTGATCCCATTCAGGAAGTCTTCTAAAATCAGGGTTCTTATCGGCAAGAGAATCAAGAAGAGTATCAATTCCTACAATATTTTTACTTGTTATCGAAATGAGATCTTTAACTAATTTCAGTTTTTTTAGTTCAAGGCTCAGATTAACAGGATCCATGTTTTCAGGTAACTGCCAAAGTCTTTTTTGCCGATTTATATAATTTTCATAAGTCTCATTTTCTCCTAATCTGCTTTCCAGAAGGCCGATCTGGCGAGGTATAAATTTCTCAAGTTCACCATCGTTGAGTTCAAAGAAATCATCAACTTCAACACGATCTTCAACAATAATGGATTCATTATCAAATTTTTCACCAAATATTTTTGAGGCATAATCAATCATTAATTGTTTTGAGTCTACTCCGGAACCAATTGTTGCTGAAGTTCCTACAGCACATAATTGCCCACTTGGGATACAAAGTTTTAGCTTTAATCTTCTGATTAGATTGGCAACATCTGTTCCCTGCGCACCATCATAGGTATGCAACTCATCAAGGATTAGAAACTTCAGAAGGGTTGAATCCACTAGATTGTATGGCCACAAATTGTGGTAGTTATTACGAAGTAGTGCATAATCAAGCATTTTAAAGTTTGTAAGTAGAATATCCGGAGGGTTTTCGATTATAGTTTCTCTGTTCTCAATGACATGGAATTCTCCCATCTCTTTTGGAAATCTCTTTTTATCTTTACTTCCTTCCCCAATAAAAAGTCCGACTTTGATTTTCCCTTTTAACCTGGTATCGTTCCAGATTGATTCAGCAAATCGTTTTGCCTGGTCTGTTGCCAGTGCGTTCATTGGGTATAAGATTATTACTTTTATACCAGGCCTATTAATATTGTTGAAACAGTAATCTAGAGCAGGGTACAAGAAACACTCCGTTTTTCCGGATGAGGTTCCTGTGGTAATAAGTGTTGAACGAGGCTTGTTGTCTTTTTGAGTAGTTAACCTATTGAAAGCTTGTATTTGGTGAGAAAATGGCCGGAATGTTGGGAGAATTTCAAGTGGAATTATTTCATTTTCTTTTGCCTTAACAAAAGGGAGTTTTAAAGATATATATGGACCTTTAAAGATTCCAGTACGATCATCAGTTATGAATTGATAAAACGCTTCGTGAACAGCTTTATCTTTAAAACTGAACGTAGCTTTCAAATACTCTATTATTGAATGCTTTATCTCATATGCCTGTTGGAGCGGTAACATAATTATTATGAATTTTTTAAGAATGCTTTTAGAATATCACTGACGTCATCACAAGATTGTATAAATGTTTTTGTTTCTTGAGTTGCAGAACTAACCAGATCGATATGGTCATATGTAATAATCAAAGTCCCCATCCTTGCTCTACTAGTCACTACATTAAAAAGATTATCATCAAGATCAAAACCTGCATTATCCAAAGGCAAATACAAAATAGTAACATCAGTTGTTAAACCCTGGATTTTATGGATAGTGTTGATTGTAATTCGTGAATAATCTGAAGACAATCTACTATAGTAATCATACAGCGATGATTCAATCCTAATATAAGGTGACAAAAGGGCTACTTCTAATTCCTCATTTCTCGACATTAGGTCGACTGCAGCTGTGCACATTATCCTGATGATATCAGACTCACTATATCCTTTTCTTGCTGTCGGCATTTTTGCAATTGTAATTCCTCCATTCTTATGAAGCATTGTCGTGAAGGTTGATTCTATTGATACTTTCCCATTTAAATCAGAAATTGATTTTAGGGTATTATCATAATACAGTCCGGTAAGTTTCGATGCGTCTGCAGTTAAACGTCTCGTTTTGGTTAAGCGATATGAAATGGCATTATGGCTGAAAGCGTAAGTTTTTAAACCATATATTATTGAATCGATATTGAGATCAATCTTCTTGGCATCCTGCTGTTTAATTACAATTGGATTAAGTTGCTTGTGGTCGCCAACTATAAGGACAGATTTTGCAATAGAGCAAAACATCGCTAAAGTCGCCAGAAATGCCTGAGAAGCCTCTTCTATTACCAAAAGATCAAATCTTTTACTCCCAGCTTGGAGTTCCCAATATTTCTGAGAGAATTTATAATAAGTTGTAAGTAATAGTTCACCATTAACTGGAGTAAAACTTTTCACTGGCTTCAACCCCGGCATCTTCTTGCTCTCGTCTCCAGACAAATTTGTTTTGAAAACTTTACCTGTTGAAATAGCGTCCTTAAGGCCTTCTTTATCAGCAATCTCAATTAATGCTCTATTGGTTAAAGTTGTAGCGACAACAGCCTGATTCTTTTTCAAATAATGATCGATAATCCGTGCAACAAGAAATGATTTCCCAGTACCTGGGGGACCCTGGATAACCACTATTTTTTCAACTTCAATTCTCTTAACAACACCAGGAATAACGTCTTTTTCATTATCAAGATTTATCGGACTCCATTTATCTTCATTTAGGTTTGAGTTGAGTTTAAGTACTGGATCATTCTGGTTTTGTTCGACAAAGTTCCTGAGATTTATGAGATATTCTACAGGTGGATCTGTCTCAGCCAACACTATCAATGGATGAATTCCATGTGATAATGACTTCTCCTTCACTACGGTAAATAGTTCCAATTCAAATCCTGAAACTGCAATATAAGACCAATTATAATTATCGGATTTGAGATAATACTTTGTGTATACGTCAGTGCTCTTACCTGACAACCTCGGAGTTAATGATTCTCTGAATTCAATGTAGGAGAAATTCCATTCATCTGATTTATCCGGTGCTTCGCTACCAATCATGCACATTAAATATGGTTGTTTCATCCTGGGTGCAGATCCTGCCTTAAATCTCAAAATTACATTTCCCTGATTTTCCTGAATACCCCAGATACGGCCTACAAATAGTCTTTTTTCATGTATTAATATCTTCATTGGGGACCTTGCATACCTTTCCCATTCCTCTTCAGATTCCTGTATCTGCCAATTATAAAACTCAATATGGCTATCGCTTGGTATTGACATAAGCTATTCTTCAGATTCATATCCGGCTTTGAAATCATCCAATTGATCAGATTTTTCTTTTTCCCCAATTTTTTCAAAAATTGACCTGTATGCACTATTATTTTTCATCCTTATCACCAACCATATACTGTTCCAATCAAAATGACCTTTTAGTATTGAATCTATATTATCGGGTTGTGAAGTAGCCTCAATCCTAAGAATTTGATAATCAGACTTTGCGTCATTAATTAGCTCTTCACGGGTTTTACAGAACCTATATTCATTAGAGTCATTACCTGTGAGAACATACATGTAGACATTGGGATTTAAAAGTTCATTCCAGGTAGATGCTCTTATATATAATAAACCTGATTTTGCTGATCGGCACTTGACAGTTAATGGTATTCCGGATTCAACTTCAGTTCCGGGAGCATATATAGGAGATAGCTGTGAACTACCATGAGTTACCCGAAGGTTTTCTTCAGCTTTTGAAATATTATAGCCCATGCCTTGGAGATAGATTAATCCCTTAATCAGTGCAGCCAAATTAAGGTCTTTAAAGAATCCTCTGGGAATTTCATCACCAAAAAAACGTTTTAAGGCTGATGTTTCTTCATCGCTGTATTCAAAACGATCAGATTTTACACGTTTCTTCTTACTATACTCAAGTTGTCGTTCGATAAGGAGCGCTCTAATTGTGTCAGGTATTTGACCTTTTAAAGCATATAGCAAGTCATTCTTCTCATCTTCAACAATATATATTGTGTTGTCAAGTTTGTCGATGGTTCCTTGAAAAACTTTCTTGAGGCTGTTTGTGTTGTACTTAATATCTCTTGGCAATAACTTGCCTTTATAGATCATTATCGGATACTTACCTTTTTGTTCCCACTCTGAATAATAGGGTTCATCGAAAAGATATGAATTTGATGCAAGTTCTTCTATTGAGAGGACAGAACTCACTGACAATTTGTATGGCTTTAGATCACTATTGTAATCTTCCGGAATAATGTCATCTATAAGGTACTGTCCACTTGTCTTAATATGCTCTATTATTTCTAACCCATAGTCCCCCCAGCCTTGGTTAATCTTATGGTATATATTCCCTTGCTTATGAACTTCAAGTGAATATATTGGATAGTCATTGTTATAACCGGTAATAATTGGTATAAGAATATCAGAAAAAGGAACTTTTTTACTGGCTACCCTAGCATATAATGGTTGGAGTATAGTTATTTCTAAAACTTTGATTTCTTTGAGCGAGCCAGTTTTGGTCCAATGAAGCGTATTGCTAAGGAGAGTGGCATTATCCAGATTAACTAATGATTTATTAAACTCGTCATAGTCTTTCGTTTGAATTGATTTTCGTAATTTACAAACCCAACCATCATCTCCATTTACCCCTATTGAAAGTATAAACTTTCTCCGATTTTCACTATCGTCTTCATTCATCCATTTTGAGACCCATTCTGGGACTCTTTCTGATGCTATGGAATAATCATCGGAAAGTATTGATAGTGAAGGATGAAAATCCTTGAAATTGAAATTTGTACTGAATTGTGGATATTTCTTTTGATAACATATTGATATGAAATTCAATGAATTTGCCTCATATGATATTTTATTAGATTCAAATAGATGCTTTGAAAACGATGGGATATTCCTGAAAACATCAATCCCAGAGTTTATTTCTTTGTAAATTAATAGGAAGATCAACTGGTTCGGAGTCCAGAATTCTATATTTGAGGAATGCAATTTGTTGAAAATTACATCATGTTCTAATTGTGTTAATTTAAATAAGTATTCCTTAAGTTCACTAATGTTACAGTCGACAAAAGAATCTGCAACCTTAGTTACTATAGCGGTCTGGTCGTTATGGTCATTAAATATATCAGATAGCTTTAAATCATAAGATACTTCAATATCATTCCTTCTTATTTTAAATATCACATCATCAGAGATGTTCTTTTCACTAATTGGATGGCTATTGATCTTGATTTTCTCAATGAACTTGCTATAAAGGTTTTCCTTACCCTTAATCTTCCCTAAATTCATCACCAGGTCAATAACCTTATGCTCCTGAGTTTCTTTATTATAAATTACTTCTGATGATAAGTCAAGATCGAGGAGCTTTTCAATGTAGAGTTCCCTAAGATCAAGTGGTGATTCAAGAGTAATAAACCGCACAAACCCCTTTGAAGAAAATCCATTGTTTAATAGGAAAGTCAACAAATCACTACTTTCCAATAATCCAATATTTTTAAATGTTTTATTATACAAATCAAGAGGGAGTAGTTTTAATATAAGGTTTATCGCTGAGTTTTTTGATATGATATCAATTAAGTCCAGATTATCAGTATAGTATTGGATTAATCCTTTTGATGGGGTGATACAGTATTTTTCATCAATTGTTTCAGTTATGATACAGTACCTAAAGAATTCTTTCTCAGAAATATCTTCTATCCAATTAAGAAATCTTTTAATAATACTTTTATCAAAAGAAGAGGTTTTAATAAGGATTTCCCCGAGTGGCTCCCTGATACAAGAAAGAGAAAAAAGTTTAATCAATGGACGGGAAGATTGATAAGGTATGGCCAAATCTCCACAACTTTCCAGAACCGATTTAATAATACTATATTTTATATTTTCCAGATCAACGAAACTATCATGCCAATAGAATGACCCAGATGAAAGAAATCCTTTTGTTTTATCCGAATATATCCAAGGAATTACCGCATAATTTGGGATGTCAGTAGATAGTTTGTCTTTATGTGCCTGAATTATATACTTATAAAACTCATCAAGTTCAATAGGTTTAATTGTTTGTATAATCTGATTATAGAGTTCTATGTTGCATAGTATCTGGGAAAATATATTTTCTTGTTTTATTAAATATTTTGAGAATGCCGCAGAAAGTAAGCTCTCCTCTTCTTCGAGTATAAAAAACTGTTGCAACCAATTAGTCTGATTCTTGTATTGATTTGATATTAATTGATTTAAAGGCCTGAGAGAAATTCCAGCAACTTTTGATTTGAATAATGGCAACGTTTTTGCATATTTTGTATCACCAACTCCTTCAAGTGATTCAAAAAACTTAATCAAATCTACCTTCTGCGAAGCCGACAGTTTACCTAAGGAGGCATTACCTGCAATCCTTTCATAAAGATTAATGTCTTTTGTTAAATAATTTTCAATTTGACTCAGACTACCAAAAATATTCTGATAATCATCCAGGTATATTTCCGAAAAAGTATAGCCAATTTTTGACAGAACGCTTTCTATATCTTCTACCTTATGTGTCTTTATATGTAAGGTTAGGTCCGATAGAAGAGTCTCAATAGTGTATGCCTTCTTCTTTACCCTTATAAAAGGCAATTTAATGATTAGCTCAGGAGAAAGGTCTGTTTTCTTACAGAAACCGTCAAACCATGCTAAAAATTCTTTATACTTTGATTCAGAGAGCTTTTCAATTTCTCCAGCAAGAAGAGTTTTATTCTCCTCAAGAGCCAGTTTTTCTATTAGGTTCTCTGAAGTATATTTCTCTATTTGGAGATATTCATATCTTAAGCATTTTGATTCTAGTATCCAATGCGGCAATTCTTTCGATGTTCCGGATATCTTTTTAAAAAACGGTACTCCTAGATGGATTGAAATGCCCGTTTCGTCTAAGATTACTTCTGAAACCGGTTTAAGATTCCCATAGCTATCAATTATAAAACTTAAAGTGGAAATCGCATGCTTTAATCCATTATTAAAGGATTTATTTATTTCACCAAGTTCTTCATTATTTTCGTCTAAAAATGATTCGGGTAACAAGTTAAGGTAAGTCCTGCCATAAGTAAAAAGATCTTTACCATTCATTTCATGAGTAATCCTGCCTAGAGATGCAATCCAGTCTATACATAGGTACCCAATATTATAAAACAAATAATGATTCCATGAATTCTCAATTTGGATAAACTCTCTATCTGTTTTAGTAACAAAATCTCCATTAACTAGAAACGGGAAACCAAATCTCTGGTCAGAAGTAGGTAAATAGTTAAACAATACTGATTCTTCTTTGCTCAATTTCAATATGTTATTACCAATTACTTTTGCAGCCAATGAAATGATTGTGTTGTCCAACATTCCGAGTTTCTCAGGAATATTTTCAACTCTCCTACCATCCATGTCAAAGAACTCTACCTTACCTCCTTCCAATTCTCTCTTTTGGAAATTCAGACCTGATTTAATAAAATCTTCATTTGTAATCTTAATTTCAAACTCGTTTTTGAGATAAGTAGACAGTGTTTTTTCACCTTTTACTACATCGAATTTGCCATAGTTATTTTTTAATGAAATATTTAATCTCTCAATATCTCCATTTGAACCCAAAAATTGATAAATGAACTCTTTTGTATTGCGAAGAAATAACATAAACCTTGGCTCAAGCAAAAGGCTATGAATCATATTCTCGTAGTTCTTCTGCTTTATAATTGATTCACCAATTTCGAGAGCTATTGAGACCTGATGAGTCCGATTAAAGAATGGAGAATTATTGAGTTCTTCAGGATATTCGTGTTTGTCAACCCAAATTGGTTTAATTTGCCACGGAATCCTGTCTATATTAGTATAATTCAATACTTGATCTTTATATTCAAGCTCAAACTTCCTCTTCTCTGGTTCAGTAAGTTTATCAGAATATCCTTTATATAAATCCCAAAAATTACTATAGATTGGATGAAGTTTATCAAATTTGAATGAATAATCAGCTGATCTTATGTATACTCTGACAGAATCCGTAAAAACGGACTTAAAACCTATTCCTTTATAACCTATTTGTCTTATACTTTTATCCTTTGTGCTTTTAGCGGCATCTGAAATAGCTTTGACATCCTCTCGATCAAAAAACTTCCCATTATGTAGGAATAACAGATAGTTTTTAAGCAGATAGATTTCAACATTAACAGGATGTTTGCCTGAAGGCATATCATCGGCATTCTGTATGAGCTCAAAAATAAACCGTTTTGTATGAGTATATAGTTCAAGTTCATTTAGTTTAAGTTGCCTTGCTATTGTCGAAGCATCTCCAGGTGTATGACCTTTTTTAAAGAACCAATCTTTTATAAATTCCTTTGGAGCAAGATGGTCTTCCTCAATAATGAAAACATCCTTAACTTTTAAAGCATATGGATTCTCTGATCTGTTTTCATCATCATCAAGTTCCAGCTCGACTAAGTAAAACTTTCCATCCTCCAAACCATCGACAACTGTGACTTTGAATTGGACATTTCTATCATATTTTAATCCCTCAATTTTCGGATAGAATATTTTTCTGTCATTTGATGATAAGTTTCTTATTAGGCCATAAGGTTTCTCTCCTTTACTTGGCTTAATATAAGTACCATCTTCAAACTTGGGACGGAAAAACTCTCCCAAGAATTTGAAATCCTCAGTTACCCAAACCCTTTTTAAGGTCTCTATAGCTTCTTGCCTGGAAATCATTCTTTATCCTTATTAAATACTTTTTCAAAATGCTCCCATGCCACCCTATAGTCCTCAACCCTGTCACACTTTTCAAAGGGAGCATAATAAGTAATCTGTTTGCCATAATAAAGTTCACTCTTGGTTATAGTGTGTTCATAGGTTTGACCGGCTTGAAGTTGTTGGATCTGTTCCCAAACAGGTCTGTCAACACCAACACCTACAAGTCCCTTACTGCAGGTGAAAACAATGTTCCCTTTTTGATCATACCATGTATCATCTTCGTTTTGTTGCATAACAGGGAACTGTGCATTATAGATGAGTATCAACTCTTCTAATATTAAACCCAGTGCCATAGCAGTGATCACATCTATCTCAACCAATGCTTGCCTGCGTTCAAACCAATTGCGTAACGCCGTACTCCACTGCCATTCTTTTGTTAAAGTGCTAAATGATTTTAACCTAGGGTCATTTTTCGACCATTGGTCCTGGCTAAACACTTGGTTATAATTTTGTTCCCACAGAGGAGCATAATATTTATTTAAGCAATTCAACTGCAATGTGCGATTAAACAATTGGAACTTAAATCTTTCATCTATGCCAAGAGGGAAGGCAGATAAACGACTATCAGTAAGATTTGAAGCACCAACTGTTTTAATAAAGAAGTCAAGCACTATTGAAGATGAAATAGCAGCTAGTTCGACTAGGTTCCTTTCCTCTTTAAAAATTACTGAAATTATCCCATTAGTGTGGGTTGTTTTGGGTAGAAGTATGCCTGGATTAAGCGTTCTTTCCCCAGCCTGACTTAACATTTTTCTAAATCCAACTTTATGGTAATCAATCCATCTATCATATAATTCATTACCATCAGCATCAATTTCTCCCGTTGTAAAACCTTTGATCAAACTTGGGAAAGATTCTATGTTCAGATTAGGTATATAATTTGTTCGGGCTATAAAAGCTTCACTTGTTAATGTATGATCTATCACATCATAATCTGAATTCAATCTGCATTTCTCCCTCGGAGTTTTATATAATGGATTTGAAACATAAATATGTGGGCCACTATAAATCAATTGAAATTCTTCCAAATCAGGCACTTGGGTTACTCGCTTAATAATTCCACCATCTACATCATTTGTCTCATGCCAACCTTCAGTTATCTTGGAATGATAATCATAAATAGACCTATTGAAAACGCTTAGCTTTTCCAATACATTAATCACAGATGAAGAATGAATGGTGACTAATTTTGCACTTTCCCAATTATTAGAGTTTTCAAAAGCTTTTGATAAAATCTTCAATTCTTTTTCAGTAAAGTGAACAAGTCGGTCTGAATGTGGTTTGAGGTTCCAAACAAACCTACCTGAGTTAATATCTTTAATTTTAATACCTCCAGTTACACCAGGATGGTTGGGGATAAATGATGTATAAATAGTAGAAGGATGGAATAAGTTAGATATAGAATAGAAAGAGATTTCTGATTTTTTACCGGAATAAACTTGTGTCCCAAAAACTGTATTATGATGTACTTCTGAAAATAATGATAACTCATTTGTAAACTGAAAATGGAACTTTAGTCTTGGATAAATTTCTTTCCTGAGTACCTGTCCATTTGGGTCGTCAAATACTCCTTCAGGATGGAGCATTCCCATAAATCCATTGGGACTTAATAGATTAAATCCATTTTCCAAAACACATTTGTATAAATTGATTTGTTGACCCACTAATAAAGGATAGTTTTGGAAAGCATTTAAGAAAATAGCAGTACACTCAGTTCCAACAATTTCTTCAATATATAACTCTTTCAACTTTTCATCTGAAAAAAATTGGGACTGCATTGTTCTCACCTGTGGTGCTGTCACATTTCGTATAGCAACTTCGGGAAATTTCTCAGAAATGATACCTTTTTCTTCAAAAGTAAATTTTATCCATGGTGGATTCCCAACTATTAAATCAAATCCACCCCTCTCCCAAAACACTTCCAAAAATTCCAACTGAGGATGGAAAAAATGATATAGTTTATTATATTTCTGGACAAGAAGCAACCGTCTTTTGTCTTCATTGAAGAGTTCCTCACTATCTGTATACTGGATAATGGTTGAAACCATGTCCTGTCCAATAGATTCCGGCTTTTGTTCATTTATAAAACTGATCTCTGTCTGCGATTCTGTTTCGAAAAGTTTTTGCTGCCCTCTTTTTACTATCTGATAATCTGCATATTTCTGCTCAACATCCATTTGTAGGACTTTTTCAATATCATTCCAATACTGCTGTCTCGTTGGAAGGTCAGATGCCTGTCGCATATCCCAGAACCAAAGACTGCACCAGTAATCCATTACCATTTTCAGCTTAAAATATGGGGCATCGTGTCTGTTTCTTTGGTCGGCCAGTTTTTCTTTTTCATCGTAATTACGAATCGTCATTTGAACCGGTTCTGTAGATCTGTAAGCACCAAAAATGTTATGTTTACTGGCTGTTTGAATGTTTATTGTTCGTTGAAATCGATAGTATTCAGTTAGAAGGTCATCAATTTTGTTACTTATATTTTTTATTTGTTCCAGTTCACTCTTCCTTAGAGGCTTACACCATTCCTTTTT
>Ga0307377_10004720_pt1 | contig 14825 bp, 10 predicted proteins | sample TR3MG_FD_202535 | JGI IMG/M metagenome (GOLD analysis project Ga0307377, IMG submission 202535) | Soil microbial communities from Risofladan, Vaasa, Finland - TR-3 | ecosystem: Environmental > Terrestrial > Soil > Coastal area > Acid sulfate soil | place: Finland: Risofladan, Vaasa | collected... | reverse complement strand
TCCATAGAAGCTCTCCAAGAAGCTGGTCACGGGTTTATCCAAAACTTGGGAATGAGGAATTTTGTTTTGGAGGTGCTTGGAGACGCATGTGTTGATTACCGTGACCTACTTGTGATCGATGGAATCAGGCATTTGCAGGCTTGGGAAACCCTTACTCAGATTTCCGAGCAAAGAATACTTGTCTATTTTGATGTTAGCGAAGATGTTCGAATAGAACGAACACGTATGCGTGATGGGCTGGAAGCAAACACTGTGCGTAAACATCTTGAGCATCCGGTTGAGGCGCAGGTAAGTGGCCTGAAGATGGTTGCCGACCTAGTCTTAAGAGAAGGAACTGTAGATTCATTTGTCGGTGAAGTATGTGAGTACGCGAAGGCGAAGGGGCTTATTTGGCCTTAAAGAGGCATTACTCCTCCTCGCCAAACGGCAGTTCTTGTTCTTCGGGGAATGTGGCAGGGGGTTCGGGGCCGATGTCGCATTTGTCGGTGTCGCAGAAGATGTCTTGTTCTTCTTTTGGTGTTGAGTGAGTGGAAGTCGAGGTGTTTGATTCGTGCGTGCGCGTTTTCGTAGGTTTCTTGTGAGATTTCCTGGTAGGGTGCTTGTGGGTAGTTGTGGTCGCGGAGGGGCAGGAAACGGATGGATTTGAGTCTGGTTTCGTAAAGTTCGAGGATTCTGGGGATGTCTTTTGCTTCTTCGGGTTTGAAGGTTACGGTAGCGCTGACTTGGTTGTCGGCCCAGTAGAATTGCATTTGAGCGATGTTTTCGACTTGTTCCCAGACGGCGACGTCGCTTTTGGACCGGTCGAAATGTTCGGTCATGACGGGGAAGTATACGACGAGGGTGTTGTCGCCGTACACGGATTCTTCCACGCGGTATCCGGCCCTACGGATGGGATCGATGAGGGGGCTTGTTTTGTCGATTCGGATGGTTTGCATGTAATATTTGGAATGGGCGTAGTGTACACCGAGGCGCCGCCGGCAAAAGCTATGCCGGCCAATAACTTACACTATCAGGGGTGCAGCCCAAACGGCATAAAACGTAAACTCAGGCTAGCTTTCCCGCGGGCAGGGGCCTGTCTCGCCTCGGGGGCTGAGGCGCACCACCGGCTTGCCCGGCGCGAACACCCGCAGAATCCGCTCCTGCACCAAGGCCAATCGGCCTTCGGGGTCATCCCCCAAAGGCACTTGCCCGCCCGCCATCATCCGGTGCCCGCCGCCCGTGCCGATTCTGCGGATCACCCGCGACATTTTCAGCGCCGCGCTCCCAGCGGGTGAAGATGTCCTCACCGACAGATAGATTTTGTCGCCGCAAACACCGTAGCAGACTGCCGCGGTCATTCCCTCGAGCCGAAGGAGCAGGTCTGCCACTTCCGCGATCATTTCGGTACTGTGGCACGTTCGGATGCAGCTTACGACCGACCTGCCTGCCACCACCACGTTGGCCAGGCTCTCGCTGAGCGTCCTGAAATATTCGGCGGGAACCGGCGCCCGGTGTATTCTCGCCAGCTTCTTTTTGTTGGCGATCAGGAACAGCTCGCGGTAGGCGTACACGTCCGCCGCGCTCGACTCGCGCCCCAGGTCCTGTGTGTCGGACTGGATCCCGTAAAACATGGCTGTCGCCAGATCGCTGCCCAGCGGCAACCCCGCCGCCTCGACATATTCATACAAAATGCTCGTGCTGGCCCCGTAGCTGGGGCGTACATCCGCATGGCGCGCCGACCATGCCCGCCGGACAGGCAACCGGTGGTGGTCGATCACCACGTCCGCCTGGCGCGACGGCGGAAGCGCGTTGATGCCCGAATACGGTTGCGTGTCCACCAGGCACACCAGTTCGTAATCGTCTGCCCGGGCCGGCTCGATGCGGGCCGCCTTGATCCGGAGCAGCCGAACCATCGCACGGTTCTCCGCACGGCTGAACGTGCCGCCGTAACCGATGTCGGCCTGTTTGTGCAGTTTCGCGTGGAGCAATTTTTTCAACGCGGCAGCGCTGGCGAGCGCATCGGGATCCGGGCTGTCCTGCGTCAGGATGAGCGTGCGGCCCGGCGTGTCGCAGACTTCCAGCAGGTGTTCGAGTTTCCTGAATGCGCCTTGGGATATGTCGTGGTTGGTGTCCATGCCGGCTTACACGTTGAATCGGAACAACACGATATCGCCGTCCCGCACGATGTAATCCTTCCCCTCCAGCCGTACATGGCCTTGCTCTTTGGCTTTAGCCATGGACCCGGCGGCTATGAAATCGCTGTAATTGACGATCTCCGCACGGATAAAGCCCCGCTGCATGTCCGTGTGAACCACGCCCGCCGCGTCAACCGCCCGCGTGTTCTTGCGAATCGTCCATGCGTGGACTTCCGGGTCGCCCACCGTCAGAAAACTCATCAGGCCCAGCATGTCGTACGCCGCATGGAGAAAATGCGTCCGCGACTCCTCACCCAGCCCCAGATCGTCCCGAAACACTTGCCGCTCTTCCTCGGGCAACTCCGCCACTTCCAACTCCAGTTTCCCGCACAACTCCACAATCGTCAGGTTCTCCTGACGGACGTACGATGAAAGCCCCGCCGGGTCTGGTTTGCCTATCGTCTCCTCGCCGTAATTGCCCAGCAACATCAACGGTTTCCGCGACAGAAAACCAAACCCCGCCATCTCGACCTCTTCCTGCGGAGACACGTCGAGCGTCCGCAGGCTGCCCCCCGCCTCGATATGATCCCGGCATCGCTTCAGGACATCGACCTCCAGGCCTTTCCGGTGTTCCTTCTCGATGCGCTCCACGCGTTTGTCGATGACGATGAAATCGACCAGTTGCAACTCCTGGTCCAGCGCCTTGCAATCCCTCACAGGGTCCACCGAACCCGCCGGATGCATCACCTCTTCATTCTCGAATGCCCGGACAACGTGCACCAGCGCGTCCGTGTTCTTCAAAAGGGCCAGAGCACTGCCGTCTATCACTTTTTGTTCGCCGCCAGACTCGTTGGGCGCAACATCGATGAACTGGACTTCTGCGTAGGTCTTTTTCCGCGGCTTGTAAATCTCCGCAAGATGGCCCACCCGCGTATCCGGCACCTTGATTACGGCCACGTTGGCGTCCCGGCTGCCAAACGCCCCCACCGCCGCGTGCGCCCCGCTTAACGCGTTGAAAACCGTCGTCTTCCCCGAACGGGCAAACCCGATAATGCCGATTTTCATAGGGCCGTCGATTCCCATCTACCCAATGCGTGCATGGTATCAGGACAAACCGCCGGCTGCAAATGGACCCCATGAACTCTGACCAAGCGAAGCCTGCGTCCGCCGTTGCGTCAGATGCTGATGTGACCGACGACGCGCAAATTCACGGTGACGTCCCACCGGGGCGACACCGCGGGCACTATGCCCCTCATCCACACGTCAAGCTTGGGGCAATCCGGGGCGGGATTGGCTTCGTCGTTTTCAATCAACTCTAGGAAGTCGACGGGTTGGGGCGGCTGAAGCGTGATGATTGACTCCAGGCCGCTCTCCGAAGTAGTTTCTCCCAGATCAATTGCCGGCTGCGCGACTCCCAGTATCGGCTTGGGCTCGTAGTACATGGAAAGCTCGGTCAGCGTGTTGAAGTCGCTCTCCGTGGCCCGGATTGTAATATCCACCAACTCGAGCCGCTCCACATCGACCATGCCCGCTACAAAACCGCCCACCGCATCCCGCACCATCTCATCCACGTCGTCCGTATCCGGCAACGTGCAAATGGGAACAGCCGGTATGTCCATATCCGGTGTGATAACGTCGCCAGGATCGGCCTGCCCATAATTCTCCACCGAATACCCTTTGGCAATCGGCACTGAGATATCGACCGAAATCGGGTAGCCCCCGCCCGAACAGCCCGCCGCGGAAAAAACTAACATGCCCGCTACAACTCCCCATCCCCACTTCCATGAACTACTTAGATTCATTTCAAACCTCCATGGCTCCACGTACTTCTACCATACCCGGCCTGTTTTGTTTCACGCGGCCCGCCGCCGTACGAGTTTTTCGTAATTTCCGCAATGCGCAACGCCTCGAGCCTGTCCAGTAACAACCCCCAGCGACCATTTAAGTCCTGAGCGACGTATGGTTACGTGTACGGAGAGGGGTTGCGCCCTCTCCTCGAGGACCTCTAAAATCTCTTTACAAATCCCCATCGGAAACAGTAAACTCGCTGGGAGGCCGACGTGTGTGCCAGCCGCGCGGGCGGGAGTTTGTAACTGCTCGGCTGGAGGTCTCTTGTCAGACATCTGGGAGGCGACAATGCCGAAAGGACTGTGCACGTATACGGGTGCGTTTCTAGGTCTTGTGGTAGTCATCGCGGGGGGACTGGCGTATGCGGCGCCCGTGACATTTGTGGACAAAAACCTCGAGGAAGCAATCCGCATAGCCATTGGCCGGAACAACGACACCCTGCCCATTGACACCACGGAACTGAACGTCGACACCTTCACCTCGTTAAACGCGTCCTCCCGCGGTATCACCAATCTGACCGGCCTGGGATGGTGCAAAAAACTCAGAACGCTCCAGCTTTACAACAACAACATCACCGACATCACCGAACTGAGAACCCTCGCCGAGTTGCGGGACATCTACCTCTGGGACAACCAGATAGCCGACATCACCGCGCTCGGAGGGCTCACCAACCTCCGTTTCGTGTTTCTCCACAACAACAACATCAACGACATCTCGTGCCTCGAGCACAACACTTCGTGGGGCAACGGCGACATCGTTAACATCTCCGGCAATTACATTGACCAGTACGGACTCTGCTACGTCGTACCGGCATTGGAATTGAAGGGCGTGCTCATTTATAAAGACGACACCGCCGTCTGCCAGCAGATCCGTGTTAACATTCCCGACCCCGCACTCAAGCTCCAACTGCGGTGGGCGCTCGACCTCAGGGACGAAGGGGTCCATCCCTACATCTACGACACGGACCTCGCGCGACTCCAATTCTTCATCGCAAACGACACCGAAATCAGCGATCTCACGGGCCTCGAGTATTGCGTCAACCTGGAATTGCTCAACCTGGAAGGCAACGAGATCTCCGACGTCACCCCCATCGCCAACCTGAGCCACCTCAACACGCTGTTTCTCGGTGGAAATAATATCGAAGACATTACGCCCCTGGCTGAGTTATACGGCCTGACCGAACTGGGGCTTCAGGCCAACCTGATCTCCGACATCACGCCCATCCAGGCCCTTGGCGGGCTTGTCAAGCTGTACCTGAACGAAAACAAGATCACCGACATCACCAGACTCCAGTGGCTGCTTAACCTGAAGTTGTTGACGCTCGACAATCAAAACGAAGACGCCCCCGAGGACGATCCGGATAGTCACCTGACAAACATAGAGCCGCTCAGCGGGATCACGGGCCTGCTAAGCCTCCGCATCAGCGGAAACAAGATCACAGACCTCACCCCGCTGATGCCACTCTTCGATTTGTTGGAACTGGGAATTGCCAACAACGGCATAACGGATATCTCGCCCATCCAGAGCCTGACAAGTCTGTACTTCCTCGACGCTTCCGGCAATGACCTGTCTGACATCTCTTGCCTGGAGCGCCTCACGGACATTGTCTACCTCTACCTGCACAACAACCAGATCAGCGTCATCTCCGTCCTGGCCGGGTACCCCGAACTGTCCATCGTCACCCTCGCCAATAACAAGATCAGCGATATCAGCCCGCTCGTCGCCAACGCCGGCCTCGGCGACCCCTACTACGGTCAGCCATACCCGCAGGTGCACGACATGGTCGACGTCCGCGGGAACACGCTGAGCCTGGAGAACATCTGCAACGACATCCCCGCGCTGCGCCGGCGAAACGTCATCGTCAAAACCGACGACGAACAGGTCTGCGACCCCTTCGCCGAAAGCTACACACTCACGATGGCCGTGGCCGTGCCCGGATCCGGAACGGTTGACCCCCCCGAAGGATCCCGCCGCTATGTCGGTGGAACCAGAATCATCCTGACCGCCACACCCGCCGACGGCTACGAATTCAGTCGGTGGACCGGCGATTTCGAATCGACTGAAGCGCGCGTCGAGATCATCATGGACTCGGACAAGCGCATCACCGCCGTGTTTGCACAGTCGTCCATCAAATACACCCTGACCGTCGAGGTGGTCGGCAATGGCACCGTCGTTCCGGCCGTGGGCGACCATGAATACTCGAGCGAATCGCGCGTCGAGGTAACCGCCACACCCGCCAGAGGGTGGGCGTTCGACCACTGGGAAGGCGACTTGTCCAGCGCACTGGATCATGAGTGGATCACCATGAATGCCGACAAACAGATCCGCGCCGTGTTTGTCGAACAGGGACCTCCCCAGACGCTCCGCATTTACGTAAAGGGCAACGGCACCACGGATCCTGCGCCGGGGGCGCACCAGTACCCGCGCGACGAGGTTGTCCCCGTTTCGGCAACCCCGGATCTCGGTTACATGTTTGTCCGATGGGAAGGCAACCTGCCGCCAACGGCCCCGGCAAGCACAACCATTCAAATGACGAGCAACAAATCTATCACGGCCGTGTTCGAGCCTGATGAGTTCGACTACACGCTCGCGGTGGGTGTGGCCGGAGGCGGCACGGTCGAGGTTGAGCCGCCGTCTGATTGCCCATCGTGCGAGCCCGGGTATTACCGCTACCACGAAGGCGAGGTCGTAACCGCCACCGCGGTGCCCGATAGCGAACACGTCTTCGACTATTGGCACGGCGCCCTGACCTCGTCCGAAAACCCCGCCACCATTATCATGGACAGCGACAAATCCATCACACCCGTATTCCTCTACGCCCCGTTCCGTTACGAACTTTCCATAGAAGCCATGGAAGGCGGAACCACCTCGCCCGCTCCCGGCAGCTACTTCTACGCGGAAGGAAAGAAAATCACCGTCACCGCCATCCCCGACCAGGGGTACGAGTTCGACCACTGGGAAGGCGACTATGCCGGCACCAACGAATCCCAACTGGTCACCATGAGCGGCAATATCCACATGCAGGCCCATTTCAAGCCGTTCCCGTTCCTCACGTCGATCTCGCCCAATCTGGGCTCCACGCTCGGCGGGACCACCGTCACGATCACCGGCGGCCGGCTCGAGGGAGCCACCCAGGTCTGGTTCGACGACCGCCTGGGCGTCATCCTCGGGAGAGACGACAATGAGCTCAGCGTGCGGACGCCACCCCACGATCGCGGCGTGGCAACCGTCGTCGTGGTCACGGATGTGGGCGAAACCAACCCGCTCGTCGGCGCCTTCATGTTTGTCGAGCCACCCGGCCCGCCCGAATATGGCGAAGTCGACCCCGCGTACGGGAGCATCAACGGCGGCGACTCCGTGCTCATTCGCGGGCAGAACCTCGAGTTGACCCAAAGCGTCCTGTTCGACGACTCGCCCGCCCAGATTCTCTCTTTGACCGAGAGCCGCCTCTCGGTGGTCACGCCGGCGCACGCCGCGGGCGTTGTCGACATCGACATCACCACGACAACCGGCTCGACACGCGGGACCGCCGCTTTTACGTACCTCCCGCCACCGCAGATTACCGGAATCACGCCCAGCCAGGGACACGTCTCAGGCGGCGACGCCGTGACCATTTCCGGCGTAAATCTCGGCCAGGCCTCCCAGGTCGTCTTTGACGAATCGCAGGCCCTCATCAAGGCCAGAACGCCCGCCGAACTCGTCGTGACGGCCCCTGCGCACGGCGCAGGAACCGTCGATGTACTCGTGATCACGCCGGGCGGTGCGACCATCGCTGAAAACGCCTACAACTACTACAGCGTCGGCGGAACCATCCGGTGCCGCGTCGCCAACAACGCGAATACGGAACCCATCTACGATGCGACCGTACGGCTGGACACCGGCGTGAGTATTACCGGGAGCACCGACGGCATTTATGTGTTCGCCAACCTCCGGCCCGGCGCCTATGAGGTCAGCATCATCACGGCCAACTGCGGCCAGCAGACCCACTCCGTCAACGTCCTCGCCAACGAACAGGCCAACCTTAACGTCATGCTCGAATGCGAGAAGTCCGAGCCATCCGGCACCTGTCAATCCCCCGCCAAGCGGCTCACCACCAACATAGCGGAAACCACCATGCCGCTGAGCATCCAAGATTCCCCGACCAAATCCGTCCGCGCCGAGTCGGTCCTGGCCATCCGCCTTACCGCGGCCGGCCCCATAGACCCGGCCAGCGCCTGGACCTATGTCGAAGCCGACGAATGGACCGGTTCGGGCGGGTCGTGGCGACCCATCGACCCCGAAGACGGCCGCGACGGCTGGGTGGTCTATCAACCCGCCGAACCCCTGCCCGCGGGGCAAGTGGTCGCCATGACGGCCGGCGCGTCCACGCTCGACGGAACCCCCGTCGGACCTGTCACCTATGACTTCGCCGTCCTCGCCGCGGGCAGCGAACCCAACGCGCCCGCGCTTGTCGAAGCCCCCGAAATCCCGCCGCTTCCCGGGTTGCTCGCCGCGCCGAAGTCCGAAGCCTACCGCATCACGCCGCCGCAGGTGTTCAACGCGCCCTCGACGATCCTGATCCCGCTCCCGGAAACCTGCCGCGAAGACGTTGACATTTACTACTACAGCGAGTCCATCAAGCACACGGGCTGGTACCCCGCTCTCAACGTCACCGGGTTCATTGAGCCCGGCTCGCGCAGAACCGTGGAATTGGACGGCCAGCGGTATATCGAACTCCAGGTCAACCACGGCGGCGTCGTCCAGCTCGGCCAGACGATCCGTTTCAACCTCGGCGGCACAGCGTCCGTCGAACTGGGCTACACTCGCAACCCCGGTGCGTGGCTATTGCTTGCCGGAACCGTCGCGGCCCTGTTGCTGGCGCTTGGAATGATCGTTTCCCGGCCTCGGAAGGCTTAGAGCGAAAACCAGGGACTGACTCGATTTTCGGCAGTTTGAAAATCGTGTGTCCCTGGTTTTCGCGGGATCAAACCAAGCTGTTCGCCTTTTTCACCTGTTGGTTATCCGCTCCTTACGGGTTGCTCGTAATCCAGGTCTCATCGGCTGACCGGGCGTAAATCGTTCCCTCCAGCGCAGGGTCCATCGTGCCGGTGGCGGTCCGGGTGAGCGAAATCGTGGCATCGCACGAATCGGTGACATCGGGCAGTTCGAGGTCCTCGGCGTTGATCGTGTAGAGGCCGTTGTCGCCGATGTTGCGCAAGACTCCTTGGACGCACGGCCCGCCGATAAACAACCCAATGCCCGGCGAGGTCTCGTAGTTGTCTTCCCAGGTGATGTCAAAAGCGGCTTCCCGGCTAATCACCGTCGCCTCCGAGGGCGCCGTGATGGTGACCGGCAGCGGCACTACCCAGACTACATGCCGCTATCGATACTACACAGGTTGGAAAAGACCGTTACGAGCGGTTCAGGTGGTTTTTACTGCGTGCAATCGCTGGCTTATCAGAACCCCGCCGCGTCGCCCAGGAAATCAAGCACGTCTAAGTCGCCGTTGCCCAGCACAAAATCAACGAACGCGCCGATCACGTCTCCGCCAAGTTCATTCTGGAAGAAATCGTTCAGAGACGTGAAGAAACTGCCGACCGAATTCAACGCTTCAAAGAGATTTTCGCCCTGGCGGGCCAACAGTTCCACGTTCTGCGTTTCCTGCATGAACTCGACCAGCCCCGAAAGAACCGAGATGGCTTCCCGCTCAATATCCAGCCCCGCCAGCAGTTCGTTCGCAAACACCGCGTTATCCGCCAACTGTTCGCCGAATATGCGCACACTGCTGTAAATCTGCTCGGCCAGTTCCGTCTGGCCGTTCTGTTCATAATACTTACCGTAATCAATCAGTTGACTGCCCAGCCCCACAAGCTGGCCGTACTGGGCCGCTCCCGCCGTCAATGCCACCAGCAGCCGCGCCACCTCTTCGGCCACCCCGCTTGCCGCCAGCGCCTGTTCCTGGTATCCGGCGGCTTCCTGCGTATAGGGATGTACTTCGGCCAGCGTCTGGGCTGTCTCGAGGGCGCTGGCGGCGCCTTCGGGGTCGCCCTGGGCGAACAGGCTGGCGGCCAGTTGGTAATAGGCCAGCGCATTGTTCGGATCGAGTTGCGCTTGGGCGGCAAACTCGGCCGCAGCCTTTGGGGCCGCGCCGGCCTCCTCGCCGTACGCACTTCCCAGCGCATACCGCAGGTACGCATCATCCGGGTCGGCCTCGACGGCGGCCAGCAATATTCTCTCCGCCTCTTCCGGCGGCAAGCTTCCCGCGGCGCCGATCTTCGCGGCCAGTGCTACATCGGGGTTTGCCGCCAGTTCCCGGGCTTTTTCGGCCGCAAGCTCGGCCCACCGCGCCAGTTGCAGCCGGGCAGCCGGGTTGGTTATGGCATCCTTTCGCGCGGCAAGCACCTCATGGACGCTCAAGCTGGCCTGCGTACCCGGAACGACATCCGCGGGCGCACCGGCGTTCGGCCGCATCTCGTCGATAAGCTTCTGGAACGGGCTGGCCGCTCCGGGTTCCGCCGGAGACTCAGCCGCCCGCGCCAACTCAAAACGGTCGATCTCCTCCTCCTTTGGCGCAACCGGGCCGTCCGGCGTCTGCACGGCCAACGACGGGGCCTGGGGCCGCGTCACTCTGTAGCCGGCGATCCAAACCGCGGCAACCAGGGCCGCAGCGGCCGCAGCAGTCGCCGCCAGCCACCACACCTGGCCAAACCGCCGCCGAGGACGCGCCGGCGCCAGTTCCACCAGCCGCGGCCGCTTCAGCCGGGCCACCGCCTTCATGACGTTGTCCGTCAAATCGATAACGGGCGCGGTCTTTACCGCCGCATCGCCCACCACCTCCAATTCCCTGCACAGGCTCGCCAGCCACCGGTACTCCGCCGCGCAATCCGGGCACGTGCGGATGTGGGCAAGCAGCGACGGCTCCGCCTCCGGCCCAAGCGGGTTCTCCGCCAGGGTCGGCAGCCGGTCGCGGTATTTTCTACACTCTTCTTTGTTCACAGCTCGTCTCTACAGGCCGAATGCTTGTCGCGCAACGCCGCCAAAATCCGGCAAATCCGGGTCCGCACTGCGCCTTCGGTGCTCCCCGTGATGTCCGCTATCTCTTTTGCCGACATCTTTTGGAAGAACCTCAGCGTTATCAACTCGCGGGCCTCAACACCCAGCGTTTCAAGCACGCGGCTCAGGGTCTCCCGCCGCTCCTCAGCCATCAGCAGTTCGTCGGGGCCGTCGCCTGGAAACCGCAGGATTTCGCCGGCCTCGCCTCGCGCGCTGGTGGCGTACTCCTCGAGCGTTTCCATCGACACCGCCTTCTTCCGCTTCAGCTCGTTCAGGCACAGGTTTCTGGCAATGCACAACAGCCACGGCCGGAACGAACGCGACGCATCAAACCGCTGACGCGCCGTATACACCCGGACAAATGTCTCCTGCGCCATCTCCCGGGCGGTGTCGAATTCCTTCAAATAATGCAGGCAAAACCGGAAGACGTCGTGCTGGTACCGGCGCACCAGTTCGGCCAGCGCATGGTCCTGGCCCTCGCACAGGCGCGTCATCAGGACTTCGTCAGTCCTTGCCTCGGCGTTCAATCGGTGTTCCACGCCCGGGTACTATCCCTTCCCGCGCTCTAACCGCCGACCATAACGCTTATTTACAATACAATCAGATTGCCTGAACATAACATCCCTCACCTACTAGACGCCGCTCCTCCGCCTCAATTCAAACCGCCTTCTCATCGCGCCGCTTTATAGCGCGCTTCATAGCGCAGCTTGACTCCAAGCCCGTATTTAAAGCATTGTAGGCGCGCCGGTTGGGGAACTCAAGGCACAGAACCTGCCACCCGGCGCCGGCACTTTTGGAGCCAAAACATGGGAGGATCAGGGCATGGTAAGCAGCTTGACCGTTCAGCGACTGGTTGTAATGGCATTCGCCGCAGGCGTAACTATCGGCGCGGCCGCTCAATCCCTGCCGCTGCACGATAATTGGGCCATCCAGTCTTCGGCGAAAATCACCGCAGCCGGCGAGGCTATCTCGACGGCCGGTTTCGCCCCCGACGGGTGGTATCCGACGACCGTCCCGGCCACTGTCTTGGCCGCACTGGTTGAGAATAAGGTCTATCCCGACCCGTTCTACGGCGACAACATCACAAAAATCCCCGGTTACAAGCCGAAACTCTGGCTTGTCATGGATGAAGCCAGCCCGTTCTACCCGTCCTGGTGGTACAGGACCGAATTCGATGCGCCGGCCTCGTTTTCCGGCAAGAACATCGTGCTCCACCTCGACGGCATCAACCTGCGCGCCAACGTCTGGCTCAACGGCAAGCTCGTGGCCGGTGACGACAAGATCTACGGCATGCACAGGCGGTTCGAACTGGACGTCAATGAGTTCGTACGCCCCGGCGAGAAGAATTGCCTCGCCATCGAGATCACCTCGCCCGGCCACATCGCCGAACCCCCCCGGCGCACCAAGCAGATCGAATGCACCACCGGCTGGGACGACCATAACCCGCAGCCGCCCGACCTCAATATGGGCGTGTGGCAGAACGTCTGCCTGACCGCCACGGGGCCCGTCGCGCTCCGCCACCCCTACGTCCGCCCCGACCTCGAGGTCCCCTCGCTGGCCACGGCCCGCCTCACCGTCGCGGCGCACGTCCTCAACAAGACCGACGCCCCCGTCAAAGGCAGACTGACCGGCAAGATTGAATCGGTCGAGTTTGCACAGGACGTCGAGCTGGCCCCCCGCGAAACCAAAGTCGTCGAGTTCACACCCGAAGCTTTCCCGCAACTGGTGTTCTCGAACCCGCGGGTGTGGTGGCCGGTGAACCTCGGTAAGCAAGAGATGTACGACGCCACGTTCAGCTTCGACGCCGGGGGCCAGATCTCCGACACCGCCGCCACCACATTCGGCATCCGCAATATAACCAGCTACATCAACGGCGAAGGCTGGCGAACCTTCAAAGTCAACGGCCAGGACGCCCTGATCCGCGGTGGCGCGTGGATGACCAGCGACATGTTCTTGCGCCTCACCCCCAAACGCTACGACGCGCTCGTCCGGTACGCGCATGAAGCCGGTCTCAACATGCTGCGTTCCGAAGGGTTCTCGATCCGCGAAACCGAAGACTTCTACAACACCTGCGACAAGTACGGCGTCATGGTCACCCAGCAGATCTTCGGCAGAAGCATCCCCGACGAACCGCTCGCCATCGCCTGCATCGAAGACATGATGCTCCGCATCCGCAACCACCCCAGCCTCGTCCATTTCCTCGGCCACGACGAAACCTTCCCAACCGATACGCTCGATGCCGCCTACAAGAACCTCATCGCCCGGCTCATCCCCGACAGGACGTACCAGCCCCACTCCGGCGCGTTCAAGATCGAGGAGCGGTTCGAGACCGGCGGCACGCGCACCGGCAGCCTCCAAGTCTGGGTCTATGCGACGCCCGTCCATTACTACACCCACCCGCTCACGGGCGCGTGGGGGTTTGCACAATCCGGCGGCATCGGCGGCATCTTCGCCCCGCTCGAATCCATGCGCCGCTACCTGCCCGACGAAGCCCTCTGGCCGCCGTTCACCGACGCCTGGTCGCTCCACACCGTCAACACCGTCACCCAGGGCGGAACCTACTTCAATGCCGTCGTCAAGGCACTCAACACCCGGTACGGGCAAGCAGACAACATCGAGGACTTCATCAAAAAGGCCCTCGCGCTCAACTACGAAAGCGCCCGCGGAATGTTCGAAGCCTACGGCCGCAACAAGTTCAAAGCCTCCGGCATCACCACATGGAAATACGACGCCGCTTGGCCCGCATCACCCACCTGGCAGTACGTCGACTATAATCTGTTCGCCACCGGCGCGTATTACGGCGCAAAAAAAGCCTGCGAGCCCCTACACGTCCAGTATTCGTACGACGACAACTCCGTCTGGGTCATCAACAACCTGACCGAAGCGTTCAACGGCCTCACCGTCGCCGCGCGCGCACTCAACATCGACCTGTCCGAGAAACTCGCTCAAACCGCCACCATCGATGTCCCTGCAAACACCTCGGCAAAAGCCCTCGACCTGGCATGGCCCGCCGATATCTCGAAAACGTTCTTCCTGAAACTCACACTCATGGACAAAGCCGGCAACCAGCTTTCCGAAAACTTCTACTGGCTCTCCACCGTACCCGATTTGCCCGACCCCAACCCCAGGTCGTTCCTCAACCCCGCGTCCACCAGCGATTTCACCGCACTCGCATCCCTGCCCGCCACGAAACTGGCCGTCTCCGGCTCGTTTGAACCCGACGGCAAAGAGCAGGTCGCGCACGTCACCCTCGAAAACCAGGGCAACTCACTCGCCTTCTTCGTCAACCTGGCCGTCACACAAGGCGAAGGCGGCCCCGAAGTTACACCCGCGTTCTGGCAGGACAACTACGTCACCCTGCTGCCCGGCGAAAAACGCAACATAACCGCCAGGATCTACGCCGAAGACCTCGCCGGAAAATCACCCGCACTCAAAGTAACCGCCTGGAACTCAGAATAGAAGCCCCCCTCTCCAAACCAGGGGCTCAGGAAAGCTTGAGAGAGTTTTCCTGAGCCCCTCTGACCCCGTCCACGGCGTCCACAATGTCCACTGTGTCCACAGCGTAGGGGTGCTTTCAGAATGAATGACATCCGGTGGAAACAGCGGTTCCAGAATTTCGACTACACGGTATCGCTGTCGCGCGAAGCCGTCGCGCAAGACTTAGACGAATTGTCCGACCTCGCAAAAGAAGGGGTGCTGCGACGTTTTGACTGGGCCTTCGAATTGGCGTGGAAAACGTTGAAAGACTATCTTGCATACGTCGGGACTTCTGCGAAACCGGTTGCATCCCGAACCGTAATAAAGGAGGCGTTCGCCGCGCAAATTATCGCA
>Ga0307377_10004718_pt1 | contig 14826 bp, 18 predicted proteins | sample TR3MG_FD_202535 | JGI IMG/M metagenome (GOLD analysis project Ga0307377, IMG submission 202535) | Soil microbial communities from Risofladan, Vaasa, Finland - TR-3 | ecosystem: Environmental > Terrestrial > Soil > Coastal area > Acid sulfate soil | place: Finland: Risofladan, Vaasa | collected... | reverse complement strand
CCTAGGAGCCTGTCGGGCTTTGGTGGTCGAGGCGAGAATTCGGCTATGCGAGGACAGATTTCCGACGCTTCGCCGGCCCATAGTGGTGCTATGGGCCAAGAAGCGGCGGAAATATGGACCGCACAGACGGATTCGCAGCCCGGCCGACCAAAGTCCGACAGGCTCCAAGGTCCTGCTATAGTTTCGCGCATGAGCACGTCTGACGAGCTTCCATCCAATCATGTCCATCAGGAACTGGCCGCACTGGGCCAGCGGCTTGATCGTCTGCTCGATACCGTGCGCCGGCTCAATGAGGAAAACCGCAGTCTGCGCCTGAGCCAGGAGCAATTGGCCGGTGAGCGTGCGGGCCTGATGGCGCGCAACGAGCAGGCGCGCAGCCGGGTCGAGGCGATGATCCAACGGCTGAAATCGCTCGAGAGCAATGGCTGAGCCATGAACAACCCGTCTGTGCCGGCACAACCTGCCGAACCTGTCGCTCTGCGTCTGATCGACCGCGAATTCCTGATTGCCTGCGCGCCGGAAGAACGCGAAGGCCTGATCGAGGCGGCCAGCTTCCTCGATCGCAAGATGCGCGAACTGCGCGCGAACGCCCGGGCACCCAGCTTCGAGCGCCTCGCCGTATTGACCGCGATCAGCATTACCCACGAGTTCCTTGCCCTGCGCAAGCGACACGATGGCCAGGAACAAAGCCTCAGCGACAGCCTCGCCGCACTGCGGCACAAGCTGGATGCCGTGCTGGAAAGCGATGCGGCCAAACGCTGAGGCGCTTGATGCGACATCAGCTGCACATGAACCCGACCGGTCGCCGGGACACCTCGGATAACCCCGATTTGTTGTAGGAGCGCACCCTGTGCGCGATGGCTTTTGCGGCGCGTGAAGAAGGGCCATCGCGCACAGGGCGCGCTCCTACAAGTGCCAAGAACCAAGTCATTCGAGATTCCTTGCAGTGGCACATTGCGCAGCAAGCGCCTAAAATAAATCTCGGCGTTTACTGCGATGTGCGCCAGCACACTCTTACATTTGCCTTGTTCCTAAATACGGCCCCGGGTCGGCTTCACATCGGCTGTTGTGCATGTCCGCCACGTGCGGAAAGCCTCGAAGCCATGTAGCTCTCCCACCTGATCCATCTTGGATCAAGGTCGTTTGGTGGGCAGCGGCATCGCGGTTTACGCCACCTATTTCCCGCCCGGTCGTCGCCCTGCACCATGGAACGGGACCCGGCGCCCACGGCGCCGCCCGTCGGGCCGGCTTTCGACTGGAGATATGCGACACGTGGACGCCACCCCCCGACGCCGCGAGCTTCGCCAGAATCTGGCCGAACGCCGCCGCGCACTCAGCCCACCCGAACGCATGACGGCGGCGCAGGGTCTGCGGCGCAGTCTCGAGCAGTTGCCGGAATACCTTGCCGACAACCGGGTCGCCGGCTACTGGGCCAGCGATGGCGAGCTGCCCCTGAACCTGGTTATCCCGCCACTGGCAGCACGCGGCCAGCAGTTTCTGCTGCCGGTGATCAGCCCGGGCAAGCGCCTGCGTTTCGCCCCGTGGCAATCCGGAGAAGAGGTGCAACCGAACCGCTACGGCATCCCCGAACCGGTCGCTCCGGGCGAGCTGCTCGAACCATTCCAGCTCGATCTGGTTTTCCTGCCGCTGCTCGGGTTCGACCGCCGCGGACAGCGGCTCGGTTACGGCGGCGGCTACTACGATCGCAGCTTCGCCTTCCTGAAGAACCAGGTGCGACCCACCGAACCGCTGCTGGTCGGCATCGCTTATGCATTCCAGGAATTGCCCCGGATCGATACGGAAAGCTGGGATGTTGCGCTCGACTTCATCGCCACTGAGCGTGAACTGATCGACTGCCACGCAAGCGGGCCGGGCACTGGGGAAAATCCATGAACCGCGATGCCGACAACCCCGCGGCATCCCGCTACTGGCTGATGAAGTCGGAGCCGGAGGCATTCTCTATCGACGACCTGAAGCGCAAGCGCCGCGAACCCTGGGACGGTGTGCGCAATTACCAGGCGCGCAACTTCATGCGCGACGGCATGCAGCCGGGCGATCGTGTCTTCTTCTATCACTCCAACTGCACCACGCCCGGCATCGTCGGCATCGCCGAGGTCGCCACGGACGCCTATCCGGACCCCAGCCAGTTCGACCCGGCCAGCAAATACTTCGACCCGGCCAGCACGCGCGGGCAGCCGCGCTGGATGCTGGTCGACGTGAAGTTCGTCAGAAAGCTCAAGCGCACGATCAGCCTGGACGAACTCAAGGGCCACGACGCCCTGCTCGCCATGCCGCTGCTGCGCAAGGGCAACCGGTTGTCGGTGATGCCGGTAGGTGCGACCGAATGGGCATATATCCTCGATCTCGAATAGGCATGCCCCACGCCCGTAGGAGCGCGCTTGCGCGCGATGCTCTTCGCCAGGGGTGGAGTAAAAGCATCGCGCGCAAGCGCGCTCCTACAAAAATTCGAGGTTTGCCGCAGCGTGAAGGGCGGAGCGCTCGCCCTGGCGCCGGCCGGCCGCCATAATGCAGCACCCCCTCCGCACGGCAGCCCCCATGAACAACGCCAACGAAAAACGCCTGGCCGGTGAGGCCGCGATCCGCTATGTCGAGGACGGCGCCATTGTCGGCGTCGGCACCGGCTCCACCGTGGCGTTCTTCATCGACGCCCTGGCCGACCTGAAGGATCGTATCCAGGGCGTGGTGTCGAGTTCCGAACAATCCACCGCGCAGCTGAAGAAACTCGGCATCCAGGTGCTCGACCTCAACGCCTTCGGGCCGCTGTCGATCTACATCGATGGCGCCGACGAATGCGACCCGCACAAGCGCCTGATCAAGGGCGGCGGTGCGGCATTGACCCGCGAAAAGATCATCGCCGCGGCGAGCGCGAAATTCGTCTGCATCATCGACTCCAGCAAGCGCGTCGAGTTGCTGGGCAAATTCCCCGTGCCGATCGAGGTGATCCCGATGGCACGCAGCCTGATCGGCCGCGAGATCATCAAACGCGGCGGCCAGCCGGTGTGGCGCGATGGCGTGGTCACCGACAACGGCAACTGGATCATCGACGTACACGGTTGGCAGATCGTCGACCCGGCTGGCCTGGAGAGCGAGCTGAACCAGCTGCCCGGCATCGTCACGGTCGGCCTGTTCGCCCGCCGTCCGGCCGACGTGGTGCTGATCGGCGATCGCGAGATGGCCTGACCACGCCGCGACTCGCTGCGTGGATCGATCTAGGAGCGTGGGCGGTAGAAACGTTCGCGGCGAAAAGTCCTCTGCGCGAGGACGGTTTTTCGGCGATTTGCCGGCCCATAGTGGTTCTATGGGCCAAAAAGCGACGGAAAAATGGACCGCGCGGAGGGCTTTGCAGCCCGAATGGCTTCTACCGCCCACGCTCCTAGCTTGCTGCTTCACGCCTGGAGCGGGCCAGCACGCCCGATGCGAACACACCCAGCTCATACAGCACGATGATCGGCACCGCCAGCATGAACTGCGACAGCACGTCCGGCGGCGACAGCACCGCGGCGATGACGAAGGCACCGACGATGACGTAGCGACGGCTCTGGCGCAATTTCTGCGGCGTGACTACGCCGAGTGCGGCCAGCAGCACCACCGCCACCGGCACTTCGAAGCACAGGCCGAAGGCGAAGAACATCGTCAGCACGAAATCGAGGTACTTGCTGATGTCGGTCATCATTTCCGTGCTGGCCGGGGTGACCATGGCCAGAAAGTGAAACGCCGCCGGCAGCACCAGGAAATACGCGAAGGCACAACCAAGGTAAAACAGCAGCACGGACGAAACCAGCAGTGGCACGGCCAATCGCTTCTCGTGGCGATACAGGCCCGGGCTGATGAAAGCCCACAGCTGGTAGAGCACCGCCGGCATGGCCAGAAAGAGGGCGGTAACGAAAGCCAGCTTGATTGGCGTGAGAAACGGGCTGGTGACCTCGATCGCAATCATGTGCCCGCCCTTGGGCAGGCGCGCGATCAGTGGCTTCGCCAGCCAGCCGTACAGGCGCTGGGCAAACGGCAGCAGCGCGACCAGCAACAGCAGCACGCTGAGGATGGCCTTGAGCAGGCGCGCGCGCAGTTCCAGCAGATGGTTCATCAAACCCATCTCGCCCTCGCTGCCGGGAGAAGTGCTTTCGTCGTTCATCACGATTCCCCGACGACGCCTGCAGCGGCGTTGATGACTTCATCAAGGCGCCGTGCCGCGGCGCGCACCGCGCTCGCTGCCATGCGCAACTCTTCGCTGGTACTGGCCGGTGCCAACCCTGCGCGTTCTGCAGCGCCCGCCAGTTCGCGCAGGGAATCAGCCAGCGCCGCTTGCGCTTCATGCAGGCTCCCCGCATCGCCTGTCGCCGAATTTTCGGGCGTGGCTGTTTCCAGCCCGACCGGCGGAACCGGTGTGGCAGACTCCGCATGCTCCGGTTTGGCCGGATCGACAATGTCGCGTGCTTCACGCAGGGCCGCAGCCCCGGAAGTCCGCAGGTCTTCCATTGCCTCGCGCGCCTGCTCTGCCAGCGGCGTCACCGCCGAGCGCATATCCTTGGCGACATCACCGATCTCGCTTTTCAGCGACTCCATTTCGATCTGATCCTGCACCTCGGCTTTCACGCTCGCCCAGGCATTGCGGGCGCGACGCACCAAGGTGCCTGCGGTACGTGCCACACCGGGCAGCCGCTCCGGACCGAGCACTACCAAGGCCACCACCGCAATCAGCAGCAGCTCGTTGAAGTCGATACCGAACATGGATGTTTATGAAGCGCGGTCGCGCTGCTCGTCGCTCTTGGTCTGCTCGCTCTTGGCCTGGGGGGCGGCATCGGCAGGCGGGTCAGCCTTCAACTCGTGGACGGCCTTGGCCTTTGCGGCCTCATCTTCGTCACCCTGGTTCATACCCTTCTTGAAATTGCGGATCGCTGCGCCGAGATCGTTGCCGGCGTTGCGCAATTTGGCCGTGCCAAAGAGCAATACCACAATGACAAGGACAATCAGCCAATGCCAGATGCTGTCTAGGCCAAACATTCATCACCCCACAGACCCTGCCGCATGAGACAGGGCAAGATATTTTGTTTCCGGGCAGCGCCAAAAGCACCTGGCGCATCGTAGATCGCAAGCCTAGCACCCGACCCATGCAACCACAATTATTGAGCAACATGCCGGGTTGACTCGACGGCCAACGACACGATTATCGAAGCCCCCTGTCTGGTCCGAATCAGCTTTCGCAAATACTCAGGATTGTTCGGCCCATCCATGGGCCTCACCCCGCTTCGCGGGGCCAGCCTGCGGCTGTCCAAAATCGTTTGGTTTGACTCCTGTACCCCGAACCAAAACAAAGAACCCGCCACGAGGGCGGGTTCTTTGTTTTGGCTGGGAGACTAGGATTCGAACCTAGATAGACAGCGTCAGAGGCTGTCGTCCTACCATTAGACGATCTCCCAAAAACCGGAACGGCGCACTCTGACCTTTGAGCACCGATCCTGCAAGCGCGTACCCCGTGAGGAATCAGCGCTTCGAGAACTGCGTCGCGCGGCGTGCCTTGTGCAGGCCAACCTTCTTGCGTTCGACTTCACGGGCATCGCGGGTCACGAAACCGGCCTTGCGCAGCGGCGATTTCAGGGTTTCGTCGTACTCGATCAGAGCGCGGGCTATCCCTAAGCGAATCGCACCGGCCTGGCCGGTGATGCCGCCACCGGCAACCGTGACCGTGATGTCGAATTTGGCGGTGTTATCGGTCAATTCGAGCGGCTGGCGCACGATCATGCACGAGGTTTCGCGACCGAAGAACTGCTCGAGCGACTTGCCGTTCACCACGATGTCGCCCTTGCCCTTGCGCAGGAACACGCGGGCGGCGGAGGTCTTGCGGCGGCCGGTGCCATAATTTTGCTGAATTGCCATGGAATTGCCTGGTTTATTGAAAAGTGCAGCCGAAGAAGGCCGCTTTCATGCGCCGGGAACCGCGCATCAAATCTCCAGCGCCTGCGGCTGCTGTGCAGTATGCGGGTGCTCGGCACCACCGTAGACCTTGAGTTTGCGATACATCTCGCGACCCAACGAATTTTTCGGCAACATGCCCTTGACGGCGATTTCGATCACGCGCTCCGGGTAGGTCGCCAGCAGAACCTTCAGCGTCGTGGTCTTCAGGTTGCCCACGTAGCCGGTGAAGCGGTGGTACTTCTTGTCGTCCAGCTTGTTGCCGGTAACGTGCACCTTCTGCGCGTTGATCACCACGATATAATCGCCGGTGTCGCAATGTGGGGTGTATTCCGGCTTGTGCTTGCCGCGCAGACGATGGGCGATCTCGGTCGACAGGCGGCCGAGCGTCTTGTTCGTGGCGTCGACCACGAACCAGTCGCGCTTGACGTTGTCTGCATTGGCGCTAAACGTTTTCATTTCAGAATACCTGTTCTGCCGCCGTCAGGCGGTCCGCTTCATCGGTGGATCAAAGGCGCGAAATGATAGCGGAGCTAGCACCCATGGCGCAAGCCCACCGACCGGCGGGCTGTGAGCTGGCAATGATAGCATGATGGGCATGCCGCTTGAAAAGTCCCCCGCAGACGCTGCAGCCGACCGCATCGTCGAATGGGCCGGTCAATGCGTGCAATGCGGGCTGTGCCTGCCGGTTTGCCCGACCTATGCACTGGACCGCAACGAGGCGGAATCGCCACGCGGGCGCATCGCGATCGCCGCCGCATTGGCGCATGGGCAGGCCGATCCCACGGCGGAGCTGCGTGAACACCTGGATCATTGCCTGGGCTGCCTGAACTGCGAAACGATATGCCCGGCCCATGTTCAGTATGACGCACTGCTGATCGAAACCCGCGCCCTGCTGGGGCCGTCGCCGCAACGTCCGTGGCTGTGGCTGCGCCTGATCAAGCGACCCGCATGGCTGCGCACACTGCGGCGGATCGGCGGCTGGCTCGCGCTGCCCCGCTGGCAAGGCTGGCTGGCACGGCAGCTGCCCATGCACTCGGCATTGCGCGCCGCCCTGCGCCTCATGCCCACGACGGCGCCGGCCGCGCGCGTTCGCCCCCGTGACAAGGACACCGGACAGCCACACCTGGCGTTGTTCCCCGGCTGCGTGGCCAGCGTCGACGACGCCGAGGCGCAACAGGCCGCCGTCACCCTGCTGCAGGCCGCGGGTTTCCGCGTCAGCGTGCTGCCCGCGTTCTGTTGTGGCGCGATGGATCTGCACGGCGGCGCCGCGCAGGCGGCCGAAGGTGCCGCGCATCGCGTACGCCAGGCCTGGATCGCCAGCGGGGCGACGCAATTGCTCTCGGTGACGCCCGGTTGCCTCGGCACGCTGCGCCGCGCCCTGCCCGGCGTGAGTGTGGTCGATCCGCTGGAACTGCTGGCGGCGCACGCGGGAAAGCTGCACTTTCGCCCGCTGGCGCAGCGCGTCGCCGTGCATCTTCCGTGCACACAGATCAATGTGGCGCACAGCGAAAACGCTCTGCTGCAGCTGCTGCGCCGCGTGCCCGGGCTGCAGTTGTCCACGCTGCCACGCCCGCCGTATTGCTGCGGCGCGGCCGGCAGCCATCTGCTTGAATTTCCCGCGCGCGCCACGCAACTGCGCGATGACACGCTGCGGCAAGCGGCCACGCTGGAGCCGCAGCTGCTTTTGTCGTCCAATATCGGCTGCCGCCTGCATCTGGCTGCGGGCATCCGGGAGCTGGGCCTGCACTGGCCGCACCAGCACCCGCTGACCTTGCTGGCACAACAACTGACACCATGAAGAGTCCGCACACGGACGCGCGGTCATGCCCTTCGCTAAACGGACTTCGCGTAAAATGACACCATGAATGCCCGCACACTGACCCCACTTGACCGCCTGCTGGCCGGATGCGGGCGCGCCCTCGAAGCGATCGCCGGCTCCCCGCCCGCCGACCGCCCCTCGCCCGCCATCGGCATTGCCGAAGCCGACATGGATGACGTCGAACGTCGTCATGCCGCCGGCCTGATGCGGGTCAACCATACCGGCGAAGTCTGTGCCCAGGCACTGTATTTCGGCCAGGCCGCGCTGGCCCGCAACGCGGACACCCGCGCGCACCTGTTGCACGCCGCCGCCGAGGAGACCGATCACCTGGCCTGGTGCGCCGCGCGGCTGCAGCAACTGGACAGCCGCCCCAGCCTGCTCAATCCACTGTGGTATCTGGGCAGTTACGCGATCGGGGCCGCTGCCGCCCTGGCCGGCGACCCGCTCAGCCTCGGCTTCGTGGTGGAAACCGAGCGGCAGGTGGAAGCGCATCTGGCCGAACACCTGGAAAAACTGCCCGCGCAGGATCACCGCTCACGCGCCGTGCTGACCGTGATGCAGACCGACGAGATCCGCCACGCGAATGCCGCGCAACAACGCGGCGGCATCGATCTGCCGTTCCCGCTGTCGAAATTGATGCACTTCAGCTCGCTGGTGATGAAAGCGGTCGCCTACCGCGTGTAGGAGCGCACCCTGTGCGCGAATGCTTTTTGCACGGATCCACCAAATAGCATTCGCGCACAGGGTGCGCTCCTACACGCGATCCATACGGCGAAAACCCGCGTCACGGCGGGTTTTTCGCTACATCAGGTTGCGGCCGTGGAACAGTTCCTCGATCTCGCGGCGCAGCAGCGACTCGATGCGCTGACGCTCCTTGAACGAGAGGTCGTCGGCGTGCGACTCGAACAGGTAGGTGTCGAGGTCGAAGTCCTTGATGTGCATCTTCGTGTGGAACATGTTTTCCTGGTACACGTTGACGTCGAACATCTCGTACTTCTGGCGGATGTGCCGGGCCAGGTAGTCCTGCACCGAGTTGATCTTGTGGTCGATGAAGTGCTTCTTGCCCTTCACGTCGCGGGTGAAGCCGCGTACCCGGTAATCGCACACCACGATGTCGGACTCGAAGCTGTCGATCAGGTAGTTCAACGCCTTCAGCGGCGAGATCACCCCGCAGGTGGCCACGTCGATGTCCGCGCGAAACGTCGCGATACCGTTGTGCGGGTGCGTTTCCGGATAGGTGTGGACGGTGATGTGGCTCTTGTCCATGTGCGCGACCACGGCACCGGAAATGGTGTCGCGACCGAGCTTTTCCAGCACCGGCTCCTCGGAAATCAGCATCGTGACCGAGGCGCCCTGCGGGTTGTAGTCCTGACGCGCGATGTTGAGAATGTTCGCGCCGATGATCTCGGCCACGTCGGTGAGGATCTGGGTCAGGCGGTCGGCGTCGTATTGTTCATCGATGTATTCGATGTAACGCTGGCGCTGCTCCTCGGACACCGCGTAGCAGATATCGTAGATATTGAAGCTCAGCGCCTTGGTCAGGTTGTTGAAACCCTGCAGGCGCAGACGGGGGAGTGGTTTCACCACGGCGGCTCTCCATGGCCGATCTCGGCCAGCAGTAGAGGCGGGTTAGCGACAAGGGTCCCCGCTGGATGGTATGGCGCGCAGGCAACAACCTTCCGCGACCCTCGTGACCGGCGTGCGACAAACCCGTCGACACCGAAAGACCGCGTAGTATGCGGCAAAAAAATCGAAAATTGAACCTGCGGCAAACCATCCGGGTTTGCCATAATGCCATGTGTGCTGAATGGTCACGTATACATCGGGTATACAAAATGAAGCGATCATGGTGATCGTCGTTCAAAACAGCCGGCTTCAGGAGCTACCGTGGCACAACCCCTCAAATACCAGCTGCAGCAGGCCTTCGAACGTTCTCAGGCACCGCTCAACTTCGCCCCCGACCCGGCATCGATGGAACGCTTTCTGGCGCTGTGCCATCGCCGCCGTTACCCGGGCAAGACCGCGATCATCCGCCCCGGCGATCCGGCCAACACGCTGTATTACGTGATCGAAGGCTCGCTGGCGGTGGCCACCGAGGACGAGCAGGGGCGCGAGCTGATCCTCGCCTACATCAGCCGCGGCCAGTTCATCGGCGAGATGGGCCTGTTCGTGGAGCAGGCGCAACGCGAGTCGATGGTGCGCACCCGCACCCCGTGCGAAATGGCCGAGATCAGCTACGAGCGGCTGTTCCAGCTGATGGAGGGCCCGCTGCGCGAGGAATGCCCGAAGATCCTGTTTGCGATCGGCGCCCAGCTCACCAACCGTCTGCTGCGCACCTCGCGCCAGGTCAGCCGGATGGCGTTCATGGATGTCACCAACCGCATCTCGCGCACGCTGCTGGACCTGTGTCAGGAGCCCGATTCGATGACCCACCCGGACGGTACCCAGATCCGCATCTCGCGGCAGGAAATAAGCCGCATCGTGGGCTGCTCGCGCGAGATGGTCGGCCGCGTGCTCAAGCAGTTGGAGGAGCAGGGCATGATCAACGTCTCCGGCAAGACGATCGTGGTGCTCGGAACCCGCTAGCGCTTGTGTGGGCTGCGCAGGCGTGTGATGCGTTTTCGAACAGGCGCGGGCGCCGGTTGCGGCGCATAAATCATGTAGACATCCGCCCGCGCATAGTGCGAGCCATCGCGAATCGTCGGCTGCAGCACGAAACCGGCCCGCTCGTACAGGTGCAGCGCGGCCTTCAATCGACGGCTGGATTCCAGGAACAATGTTTGCCCGCCGCGCCGGTGGAACTCGGCAATCGCGGCCTGCAGCAACAACCTTCCGGCACCCAGCCCGTGATATGCCTCGTCCACGGCCATCTTGGAAAGCTCGTAGAGGCCGGCTGATTCATGCAGCAAGGCACACGTACCGATGACCTCGCCACCCAGCAGGGCGAAGAAAATCGCGCCACCCTGCTCCAGCACCCGATGTTCGGGCTCGCGCAATACCTGCTCGTCGATCGGCTCGATCACGAAATGCTTCTTCAGCCAGGCGGCATTGAGATCGTGAAAATACGTACGCAGGCGTGGCTCGAACGGCACGATCTCAACCTTCGACTGCGTCAGCGCCGCATGCCGGGCCAGAATCCTCTCCGCGATCGGCTTCTCGTCCAATGCAAGTTCGCAGGCTTGCAGCGACTCCAGCAGACGCCTGCTTTCCGGCCCCAGGGAATCCTGCACGCCTTGCCGTATTGCAGCCCATACCGGGCCCAACCGCTCCAGCGACCGGCTGCCCTTGCCGGTCAGCAGCAACAGGCAGCGACGCCCATCGGCCGGGTCGTTGCGCCGTTTGAGCAAACCCTCACGCACCAGTTTGTCGGCCAGTTGACTGACCGCCGAATGAGTCTGCCCGATCGCCTCCGCCACCTCGGTAACCGTAGTGGGCCCCTGCTCCCACAGGAAACGCATCAACGGGAACCAGCGCGATTCGATGCCGGCGCCGCAGCTTCGATACACCTCGTCGACAGTGGCGTAGAAACGATCGCTGAGCGTCTTCAGACGACTGCCAAGCGCCAGTTCAGCCAGCGACGGGAGGTACATGGCCGGGCACACCGCTGCAGTTATGTAAGCGCTAACATAATAATTGCCGGACTATCCCGCAAGCCCGATGTTGCCGGACAATGCCTGCTGCAGCACCAAGAATCGGCAACATCGGCAACCGGCGCAACGGCGCCTGCGTTCAGAACCAGTCGACGCGGGAAATCAAGCGACCGAGCGCGTTCTCGACTTTCTTGCACAGCGTCGACGTGCCGTTGACCAGCACCACCTCCGAAGCATGCCTAAACATGGGCACGTCCTGCAGCGAATCGCTGTAGGCCACCTGCCAGGACGTCAGGCCGTGCTGTGCCAGCCGCAGAACCTTGCGCACACCCACGTTGTGCCAGTGCGACCGCATGCCGAGCCAACCCGGGCGCAACTGCGAGGCAAGCACTTCCAGATCGGTCAATCCCAGTTGCTGGAGGATGCCGTTCACCAATACGTGTTCGCAGCCGGTCACCACGATCACCCGGTCGCCGGCAGCCTGGTGACGGCGCAATGCCAGCAAACCGTCACGACAGAACTGGCGCGGCCGGCGAGCCAGAAGAGCGGCAAAATCGCATGCCGCCATCTGGTAACGCTTGCTGCCCATCCCCAGCAGGGCAATGCGCACCAGCATGTACACCGGCAGGCGGCGCGAAAACGGAAGTGGCACCAGCAGCAGCGGCAGGCAGACGAAGGCCAGCACTCCGCGCCATGGCGAACGGGCATAGCGCTCGCGCATGAACAGGCCAAACGCATCGCCGTGCATCAGCACGCCATCGAAATCGAACAACACGACGCGCGAGGCCGCCACTGGCGCGGCAGTCGTGTCCGGCTTCACCGCCCCGGCGGCGTCCTGCTCAAGCATGCCGGTCACGGCGTGGCGAACAACCGCCGCAGTTCGCTGCCCGGATCCTCGACGCGCATGAAGGCCTCGCCGACCAGAAACGCCTGGATACCTCCCGCGCGCAGGCGCGCCACGTCATCCGGCGTGCGGATGCCCGACTCTGCCACCAGCACACGGTCGTACTCGATCAGCTCCTGCAGGGCCAGCGAGGTTTCCAACGAGGTCTCGAAATTGCGCAGGTTGCGATTGTTGGCGCCGATCAGCGGCACCGGCAGCGCCAGCGCGCGCTCCATCTCGTCCTCGTCGTGCACTTCGCACAGCACATCCAGATCGAGTTCGGCGGCCAGCAGCGACAGCTGCATCAGCATGTCGTCTTCCAGTGCGGCGACGATCAGCAGGATGCAGTCGGCGCCGATCGCACGCGCCTCGTAGACCTGATACGGATCGACGATGAAATCCTTGCGCAGGACCGGCAGCGAACACGCCACCCGGGCCTGCTGCAGGAAACTCTCGCTGCCCTGGAAAAAATCGTTGTCGGTCAGCACCGACAGACAGGCCGCACCCGCCGCCTCGTAACTGCGCGCAATCGCGGCCGGATCGAAATTTTCGCGGATCACGCCCTTACTCGGGCTGGCCTTCTTCACCTCGGCAATCACCGCCGGAAGTCCGGCCGCGATCTTCGCCTCGATCGCGGCGGCGAAACCGCGGGTGTCCGGCAGTTCCGCGATGCGCGCGGACAACTCCGCCAGAGGCAGCTTCGCCTGGCGCTCGGCAATCTCTTCCGCCTTGCGGGCAAGAATACGATTGAGGATGTCGGACATGGCGTCTCGCTGTTGCTGTAGGGGCGCACACTGTGCGCGATGGAACCGACTGCGTACCTAGTCTGCAGGTTTTTGCGTGCAAGAGGCGGTTTTTGAGGGAGCGGCTTCAGCCGCGATGCTTTTCTCCACCCAAACCAAAAGCATCGCGGCTGAAGCCGCTCCTACAAAAGTCGCTCCTACAGCTGGCCAGCCAGGCGTTGGGTAGTCGCCACGAACGCCTGCATTTTCGCACGCGCCGCGCCGCTGGCAATCGCAGCCCGCGCCTGCACGATACCTTCGTCGATGGATTCGGCCACATCGGCCGCATACAGCGCTGCGCCGGCGTTCAGGCAGACGATGTCGTGCGGCACGCCGCGATGCCCTTGCAGAACGTCCAGCAACATCGCCTTCGACTCCTCGACATTCTCGACCCTGAGGTTGCGACTGGAGGCCATCGCCAGGCCGAAATCCTCCGGCTCCACCTCGTACTCGCGCACCACGCCATGACGCAACTCGCCGACCAGGGTGGCGGCACCCAGCGAGATCTCATCCATGCCGTCGCGCCCCCACACTACCAGTGCGTGCCGCGCGCCCAGCGCCTGCAGCACGCGAATCTGGATACCGACCAGATCGGGGTGGAACACGCCCATCAGGATGTTCGGCGCACCGGCCGGATTGGTCAGTGGCCCGAGGATGTTGAACAGCGTGCGCACGCCCATTTCCTTGCGCACCGGCGCCACCGCCTTCATCGCCGGGTGGTGATTCGGCGCGAACATGAAGCCGATGCCGGTCTCGGCCATGCACTGCGCCACCTGTGCGGGCGTCAGATCGATCGACGCGCCCAGCGCCTCCAGCACGTCCGCGCTGCCGGATTTGGACGACACGCTGCGTCCGCCGTGCTTGGCCACCCGCGCACCGGCCGCGGCGGCGATGAACATCGAGGCGGTGGAGATATTGAAGCTGGAAGTGCCGTCGCCGCCGGTACCGACAATGTCGAGCAGATGCTCGTTGCCGGCCGCCGTGCCCGAAAGCGGCACCTTGGTCGACAGTTCGCGCATCACGCGCGCGGCGCCGGTAATCTCGCCGACCGTCTCCTTCTTCACGCGCAGGCCGGTGATGATCGCCGCGGTCATCAGCGGGCTCACCTCGCCGCGCATGATCTGGCGCATCAGCGCGACCATCTCGTCGTGGAAGATTTCGCGATGCTCGATCGTGCGCCGCAGCGCCTCCTGCGGCGTGATCGTGATGTTGCGATGCGTCCCGCTCATGCGGCGAGCTTCAATGGCAGACCGAGGAAATTGCGCAGCAGGTCGTGGCCATGCTGGGTCAGGATCGACTCCGGGTGGAACTGCACGCCCTCCACCGGCAACGTCTTGTGGCGCAACCCCATGATCTCGTCGATCGAGCCGTCGGCGTTCTCCGTCCACGCGGTCACTTCCAGACAATCCGGCAGCGACGACTGCTCGACCACCAGCGAATGGTAGCGCGTTGCCTCGAACGGATCCGGCAGCCCGGCGAACACGCCATGCCCGCGATGGCGCACCGGCGAGGTCTTGCCGTGCATGATCCGCTTCGCCCGGATCACCTTGCCGCCGAACGCCTGGCCGATCGCCTGATGGCCGAGACACACGCCGAACACCGGGATCTCGCGCGAAAGCTCGCGCAACACGTCCAGCGACACGCCCGCGTCGTCCGGCGTGCCGGGGCCCGGCGAAATCATGATGTGCGACGGCCGCAAGGCGCGGATGCCGGCTACATCCAGCGCATCGTTGCGCACCACCTTCACTTGCTGTCCCAGCTCGCCCAGGTACTGCACGAGGTTGAAGGTGAAGCTGTCGTAGTTGTCGATCATCAGCA
>Ga0307377_10004717_pt1 | contig 14827 bp, 4 predicted proteins | sample TR3MG_FD_202535 | JGI IMG/M metagenome (GOLD analysis project Ga0307377, IMG submission 202535) | Soil microbial communities from Risofladan, Vaasa, Finland - TR-3 | ecosystem: Environmental > Terrestrial > Soil > Coastal area > Acid sulfate soil | place: Finland: Risofladan, Vaasa | collected... | reverse complement strand
GTGGAAACATTAATAACCATACATATAATTACTTAGTTCAAATAGGGGATAACCTTACTACTATACCGGCAAATATCGCTGCTTTAATTAATGCTATTGTGGGAGTTGGATATACTGCTACTTCGGGTAATGGAACATTATTCATTGCTGGAGATAGTCCTGATATTGGATTTACAGTTGTTCTTTATACTGATAGTGTAACAGGCTTTTTGGCTCAATGTGTTTATCAAGTAAGAGTTCCTTCTAAAAAGAATACTGTTGACTTGAACAATACAAATCAAAATCCAATACTTCATTCTAATAATTTAGCAAATGCTTCTGTTGTAGAATTAAATACTGGGTTACAATCTGATGGAGGAAGTGGTGCTAATGGATTAAATTCTCTTAGCTCTAATGGTTATTACTATGGTGATGGGTCTGCTTCTGTTTTTTCAATAGATAATGGTTGTATTAATTTTAATGCCTTAGATGGCACTAAAATAGGTATTTCATATATGGGAATTGATTTAGATGAAGATGGTTGGCCATTAATATCTGAAACTCATGAAGATGCTGTTACTGCTTATATAATGTTTATGCATTTAAGTGTATCGTTTTATCAAGGGAAAATACCACAATATGTTCACTCTACTGCTGAAAGGAGATGGTATGACTTGTGCGGTCAAGCAAGGGGTGATGATGAACTTCCGAATAGTGAAGAAATGAAATATTTAGCTAATATATGGATGCAATTAGTTCCATTACCAAGTCTTGAAAACTTTTAATTATGCAAGGAAATTCGTCTATAAATGTTTTTGGTGGAGGAATGACTGGTGATACAGACATTCTAAATACAGACCCTTCTACTTATAGGGATTCTATGAATGGTCGTTTACTGTTCAATAAGGATGGTTCTTATTCTTGGGAAACAGAAAATGGCACGAAGTCTTCATTTCAATTAAGGGCTAATAATGGATTAGACAATAGAGCATATAGAATATTAGGGAATACTGGTAATGATAATATTCGTATTATCATATCAACCTTTGAGGATCCAAATCCATTGTTATCTAATTCTGAGATAGGAATATTTTCTATTAATGAAGCTGGAATAGGTTCTTATAAAACCTTGTTCAATGATGCTAATGACCCAAATGGAGATAAGTTTAATTTACTTTATAAGAATCAAATAGAAGCACGTTTCGTTTACGAAAATCCTAAGATAATTAGATGCTATTGGATAGATGGAATTAAGATTGACAGTAATCGACCAAGAACATTTACAATGAGTTTTGATGAAAATCTCGCTACTCCTGTTGGAAATGAATCTGATGTAGTTGCTTATTCAATAAATGCTCCTTCTGTATTCGCAATGAATAGTCAGACCGATTTTTCAATGGGAATGATTAAGTATGTTAAGAATGTAGGTGGTGGTTTATTATCAGGTATCTATCAATATACTTATAGTTTAGGCACTAAAGAAGGATATTACACTCCTTGGTACCCAATCTCTCGTAGAGTAATTGTTATTAATGCGCAAATCAGTCAAAATAATTGGCATCAATATCAATTTAGTAGTGGGGGAGTTTCAACAAGTAAGGGTAATCAACTTCAAATAAAAGGAATTGACCAACGATATGATAGAATAAGAATTGCTTATACCTATGCAATAACAAGTTCAACAATAGTTAACTCTAAAATATTTCTTCAAACATTAGTTGATAAGGGTCCAGGTGGTGATGTAATGACATTTGACCATGTTGGTAATGTTGGTGAACCTATTTTAACCTCTGAAATAGCTGATACATTTAGTGGTATTGTAGGGGCTAAAACATTGAACGTTAAGGATGCTACATTATATTATGGAAACATTAAAGAAAACATTTTACAAGACTTCGATATAGAGCCTATCCTTGCTAATTTGACAATGGAACCTATGTTTAAGGATATGCGTTCAGATGAAGGTCAACCTAATGGAATACATGCTTCTCCTATTACGCATCAATTTCCTAAAACTGGAATAACACAATTAAAACAGCATAGTGCTGTGGGTGGTGTTGAAGATTATGTAATTGATAATGATTATGTAAATTATAAGGGTACACAAATGGATCACTTGATGCCCGGTTTCTTTCGTTCTGAAACATATCGATTGGCTATTGTCTTTTTTGATTTATTGGGATTTGAATCTTTTGCTTTTCACTTAGGAGATTTTTTATTTCCTAATCAAACTGATGGTCTTTATTCTTGGACAAGAGTTAAAGCAGATGGAACTACTACCCCAACTTTTAATGGAAACATGCTTGTTGGTGCATGGCCGACTAATAATTTTAATTATCAAAACTACAGAAGTCCAAAAGTTTTAGTTGGAGATACAGGGCAAGATTACTTAACTGGTAATGGAGATAGATTTGTTTCTCATTTAAAGATAATGGGAGTTAAGGTAAGTGGTATTGATATTTCAAGTATTAAAAGTTTTATTAGTGGTTTTAAGATTGTTAGAGCTCCAAGAGATAGGTCTATATTATTACAAGGGGCTATACTGCCAACTGTTGGAACTAATGATAATGATGATGGAGATGTTGTTATTCCATTACCAAGTACTCATCAAAACTTTTTTGATTTTGGACAAGGTACGGATCCAAATTCTGCATCACAACCTTCAGATATAAAGTTAAATCCACCTTTTGCTTTTCATCATGAAAATACTAATCCTGCTGATAGATATTTTGTAAGACCTAATATTTCTGTATTATATGCTCCAGCATTAATTTTTGGAACTGCAGGAGTACCTTCTCTTAATAGTGAAGACCAAGTTAAAATTATTGGTTGTGCTTGGGATACCTATTCTTATTCTACTCAAGGCTCAAGTACATCAAATGCATATAGAGCTACTGCTTCATATATGTGGTGGGGCAGACATTATAATACTCGGAATGATTGGCATAAGGTAGGATTTTCACAATCTCCTTGGCCGAGGTTTCAATCTTACATGGAAGGTATTTCATCATTAGCCTTATTAAATCCAAGAGGATTTGTAGATAATTTTGGTGGCTCAGGTCTTAAATTAATTAATGATGTAAATTCACAGGAGGCTGGTAAGAGAAAAGATGCTCATGGGGCTTTTAATTCTCTGTATCTAATTCATGGAAACTTTATTAATCCAAGTCCTCCTACTGCAAATGGTCTTGGACCTGCAGGAAATTCATTTAGCCCATTATTTAAAAATGGTAATCCTAATACAAGTGGTTATCCAAATGTAAATGACCCTGATGTTAAATATATGGGGCACTTACTTTTTAATTGGGTAAGACCTAATGTTAATCCTTATGGTGGTTTAACCCTAAGTTCTTTAGAGCAGACTATCTTCTTTGGAACAGGGCATTTTCAACCAGTTAATAACCCTACATTCGATGCTCAAGGGATGCCTGCTAATAACCAATTTGATGATATTGAGGTTTATGGTGGAGATTGCTTTTTAGATTACGTATCTCAAATGAGAATGTATCCTCATGCTCGTGATTTAGGAGATGATGAAGATTATTCTGATGGTAGAATATGGCCTTGGGAAAATGAATACAATCATACATTAAGGTTTGCTGATAGTGAGGGAGGAAATGGAACTGATAAAATGTTAGTTTGGGCTAATGTAATGGCAAGACCTGTAGGTAATCTTGGTAGCTATCCTGGTTCTAAATATGGTGTTTATAGTGGGGATTCTGATTCAGAAGGATTACCAACAGGAGTATTTGAAGAATTTAACATTAATGGTGTTTTGAATTTTCAAGAACTAACTGTATTCTTTAATCCTAAACCTGTTAATTTTTTAGCTAATGATATATTTCCGGTACGATGGAGATATAGTCCTACTAAATTATATGGTGATACAATCGATACTTGGAGAACATTCCAAGTAAATGACTTTAGAGATTTGAATGGTGTCTATGGAGAAATTACAAGTTCACTTTATATTTTCAATCAGATCTACTCTTGGCAAGTTTCAGCCTTTGGAAGATTAAGGGCTTCCGATAGAGCATTAATTGAATCTGAAAATATGGGTTCATTAAGTACTGGAATAGGAGATAAATTAGATGGTATAGATTACGTATCTACTGAATTTGGTAATCAACATCAATGGGGATTATTTGGTTCTGATAGAGCTGCTTATTGGGTTGATGTAAACAGAAGAAAGATAATGCGATTTGCTCAAGATGGACAAACTCCATTATCTGACCTTAAAGGACAGCATCAATACTTAGAACAAGAATTACCACTATTTGAAGATTGGGATAATCCTGTATTAAATAGAGGTGTTCATGGGGTTTTTGATTTTGGGAACAATGAAGCAATGTTTACATTTAGTAGAGATAGAAATATTTATCCTGATGGTAATGGAAATATTACTTTTCTTTCTCGTTCTGGACTTGGTAAAACTTATTCCCCATTTATTGTAGAACAAAATCAAACAGGCACAATCGTTCCTACTAATAATAATCAAACTGTTCTTTTACCCAACGGTAATGTTGGTGTTGGAATAAATGAGAATACTATTTGTTATTTAATTGTTGAGCCTACAGGTTTATTCAATTTTACAGCAGATGTTTATAATGCTGATAATAGTGGAATTACATTATTATTTACAGCTGTAGTTGGTAAGTATTATAGATTATATCGACATGGTTTAAATGATGCTTGGCTGTTTGAAGAAGTAGAAGCTAATGATACTACTCCACATAAAGCAAGTCTTACATATAATGAATATGGTGATTGGTTTGCAAGTTATCATGCTTATGCTCCAAGTCATTACATTGGAACTAAGTTCGTTGTTACTTCACAAGATACAAGAGGTCTTTATGGGCCAGTTGACCAAGTAAGTATTCATGATATGGGATTAAAAGCAAGTTTCTTTTCATTCTCTAATAAATCATATGTATCGTCTTCTATTAATGAGTCTCCAATGCTTGCAAAAGCATTTGATTCACTAAGAATAAATTGTAATGCAGATGCTAATGCCTATATCGATACAATATTAATGGAAACTGAAACTCAATTTCATTTTATGAGTATGGCTACTGATAGTAGAAAAAAATATTTAGAAGATGTATTAAGGGTTCCTTTAAGGTCAGAAACTCAAGACGATAGAATAAGGGGTAAACACTTGTTGTTAACAGTAGAGTTAAAAAATAATACTAATTATAATGACAGAATTACTAACTTAGTAACCTATTTTAGACCATCTAAAAGATTTTAATTATGGCAGTATTTACAAGCACTCAAGAATTAGATCAACAAGCTCAGCATAAGAACTTTAAAAAGCAAACTGGTTGGAAGAAAACAGCAATGATGCTTTCTGGATATAAAGATACCGGTGAAAAAAGTATGTACGGTAAATATTTTGGTGGTAGTATAATGCAAACAATAGGGGGTAATGTTTTTTCTAAAGGTAGTGATGCTGAGGAAGTAGTTAAATCTCAAAGAAGTGCTGAATTAGGACATCAAATAGGTGTAGCAAAATTTGTTGGAAGTATTATGACTGCAGGAGCAGGAGGTGCGGCTGGTGGTGCGGCTGGTGGTGCCGCTTCAGGTGGAGCAAGTGCGGGAGCAAGTGGAGTTGGTGGAGCTGCAACAAGTGGTGGTGGATTATTTGCTAAAGCGGGAACAAAAGGATTGGGTGCTGGAGGTGGTGCAACAAAAGCGGGTGCTTTTATGTCTAAAGTAGGTGGTGGTGGTTCTCAGACTATAGCTCAGGGAGGTAAAGGTAGTGTTATGGATTCAATGTTTAAAGAAGGAAGTAAGGCAAGTGAGTTGGCAAATAGTGAGGGTGGTAAAAGACTTACTAATGAATTAACTTCTCAAGCAAAACAAAAAATTAAAGATGGAGTGAATAGTAGTGGAGATCCTACTGTAGAAGATGAATTACCAAATGAAGATGCTTATACTACAGGAGTAGATGAAAATGGAAATCCTATTAGTGCTGAAGCTCAAGCTGGAAATGCACAAGTAGATACTACTACAGAAAGTGGTTCTGCAAAAGCTATGGGTACTGCGGCTGGTGCAACAAGTGCTATTCCTATTATTGGTGAAGGTATTGGATTATATGCTGAAAAGATGGCTATTGCTGATGCTCATACAGCTAAAAGAAAGGAAATTGCTGGTAGAACTTATCAAGGAAATCAAGGACGTAGAGTATAAGGAATATGGCTAAGTTAACTAAAGATGAATTTTACAAGAAATACTATCCAATGGTTGCGGATAGTGTTAAAGGAACAGGGCTGTTTCCAGAAATGGTTATCGCTCAAATGGCTGTTGAAAGTGGTTGGGGTGGTAGTGGATTAACTACTAAGCATAACAATTTTTTTGGAATAAAAGGAGAAGGTGTCGTAATGGCCTCTGATGAAGAAATTGATGGAAAGAGAGAAAGTAAAAATTCAAGTTTTAGAACTTATAATTCACCTGAAGATTCTATTAAAGATTATATTAAAGTTTTAAAAACACAGGGAGGTGGAGAAACTTATAAAAAAGTTTTTGAAGCAAAGACTCCAGAAGCACAAGCAGAAGCAATGGGGCAATCGCCTTATGCTACTGGTTCAGGTTATGGTTCTTCAATAAAAAGTACAATTACAGCTAATAAAGAAAAAACGCAGGCTATGGCAAATAATCAAGGGGGTAAAGATGTTGGACCTCATAGAGAAAAATCTACCAAAATGTTTCAAAAGGCACAAGCCTTAAAAAATAAATATGGAGATGATTCTGAACAGTATAGTTCAGCTATGAAAGATTATTATAAGCATGTTCGCTCATACGTAAAAGATAATCAAGAAAAGAAAGAGGCTGAATATAAAAAGCAAATTGAAGACGCTGAAACTAATGAGGAATGGACTAAATTAGATGAATTAGTTACTGCTCAAAAAGAATTTGATAAATCAAAATTTGACTTCTCTATGGATGAGAGAATGAAGAAGTCAAAGATGGAGGGATTTGATAAAGATTCTGAATTATTTAAAACTAAGAAAGCAGATATTAAACAACAATTTTCAGAGGCTTATGCAGAAGCAGCTGGAGATGAGGAAGAACAAGCAAGATTAAAATCAGAAATGGAAGCAGAAGTTGAACAACTTCAAACTGCAATGAAAGGAGAACTTGAAGTTGGTGGTGCTATTTATCCTGAAGAAATGGATTTAAGAGACCCTCTTAGCCTTGAGAAGATGCAACCAATGTTAGATGCTTATAATTCTGTTGAAGATACTCCTGCTGATGATTTGTTTGCTAATGAAAATATTAGGGAGGTTCCTCAACCTAATGCAAAAGGAACGGGAACAAGTGGTGGAAGTAGTAGTAGCTCTTCAAAAAGTAGGTCTGTCGAAACAAGACCTGGTAAGGGTGATAATAAAAGTGGGGATATTGGTAAGACTTCGGGAAAATCTCCAGCAGATTTAAAAAAGAATTTAGAGGATGCTCAAAAATCTAAAGATGAATTTGATGCTATAAATCAAGAGAGGTATCAATTTCAAGCAAGTGATCCGGGAACAACTGATGTTCTTGGAAATTTAATTGATGTTGGTAAGGGTGCTCTTGGGATGATAGGTGCTACAGAAGAAATACCTAAGTATCAAAGGGGTTCTATGTTTAATGAGGCAATGGGTGAGGCTGAAAGAATGCGAACTGAAGGATTGTCTGCTGATGAACTTAACTATCGTAATCAACAATCTGAAACTGCTTATGCATACAATGTTAAGAATATTCGTAGAGGTGCTGGTGGAAGTGCGGGTGCTTATTTAGGAAATGTTCAAAGTGCTGCTGCAGGATTATATAGTGATTATGGAAAGACTGCTGCAATCGATGAAGGATTGCGTAGAGAGAATAAAGCAAACTTTCAGCAAATGGCTTTACAAGATGAGGCTATTAATCGAACAATGTTTACTGATGAGTTACAACAAGCTGTTGCGACTAAAGAGGCTGGTGCTTCATTAGTTCAAGACTCTATTAAAAATATTCAAGAAAGAAGAGATTATCAACGACAATATGGAAAAGATAGTCCTTATTTTAATTATGTTGAATCATTACGTAAAGAGACAGAATTAAGTTCTGATGCAATGGAAAATGCTAATGAAGACCGAGTTAAAAAATTAGGTGCTGAAAAACAATTTGCTATTGATGAAGCTCAAAAAGCTTATGATGAAGTAGGAAGTTTAGATCCTGAAAAACCTGTTGAAGAACAAACTGTTGATAATCCTATTACTGAAACTGATTCCGGTGCTAATTTAGTTCAAGATGCTCTTGACCAAGCCCAAGCTCCAAATTATGAGGTAGATGAAAATGGGGCTCGAATTACAAAGGTTGCTCAAGCTGTACAATCTCCAGAGAAAGTCCAAGCAGAAAAAGTGATTGCAGAAAATATTGATAAAGCAGAACCTAAAAAGAATAAGGAACGATATGATTTCCTAAAAGATGCTTCTGAATATGGAGAGATGGGAGATGATGAAATAGCTGAATTAGAACTTTTAGAAGAGGCTAAAAAGAATGGTTGGAGATTAGCTAAGGCTAAAGAAACAGCAGAATAGAATTATAATTTATATATTTACACTATGGCAGATTGGGGATTATATACCGCTTTAAGAGGCACTGATAATTGGGCTCAACGTAGGGCTGATAAGCAGATGAACATGCAAATTGTTCAACAACAAAAAGCTGACCAAGAACGTAAGGTTGAAAAATCTATGTTAGCTGAAGAAAAAATCAATGAGTATCTTGATGAAATGGCTAATCTTGATGTTCTCCCTGAAGATCAAGAACGTATTCAACAAGTTGAAAAAGATTCACGAGCAAATATTATTAAAGGTATTGCAAATTATAATGGTGATTTAGCACGATATATTTCTTCTGGTGGTATTTCTGATTTACATGAATATAGAAATTCTATAACACAGTCTGCTGAGGTCCAAACAGCCTTATCAAATAAGGAGAATATGGCTAAGATTATTGCTGACAAGCAAAAAGGTAATCGTTATTTTGCTCCTGTTCAAGTAGAGCAAACTTCTATTGACCCTGAAACTGGTGAAGAAATAAGTGAAATGGTTACTACAAGTGTAGATAAACAAATAGATGCTTTTAAAAGAGGGGATATTAGTACCATCGCATATAATGGTTCTGAAGATAAAGTTGAATTAAATGCTTTCACATTTCATAATACTCCTAAAGACCCTCAAAATCCTTATTCAGAAGATAATCTTGTTACTACTTCTGATATTAAATTTTGGGCTATGTCAAAAAATGCTTCAGAAGATTATGCTGATGCATTAGCTGATAATTATGCTGAAAGAGTTAATGCTGGTGGAGACCCTTGGTATTGGGGTAACTTATCTGCAGAAGATAAAGCGATTGCTGAATATAAGTCAGGTAAAGGAAAGAGTGGTGGAGGAAGTAGTAAAACTATGGGATTAGATGCTTGGTATAATAATATCAAAAGTACACCTCCTGGTCAAATGAAACCTATTCCTGCTTTAGAAAGAAATTATATGTATGAACAAAAAGGAATGATGCCTCTCCCTAAATCAGAAAGTATTTATGGTGGTTCTTATCGTTATGCTGGACCAGCTTTTGGTAGAGATAATGCTTTAAATGGAAAGAAAGTTCCTATTGATGTTTCAACTGCTGAAATTATAAGTGGAAGTGAAAAATATGTTAATATAGGTACAGAAGCAAGACCTGAATATGGAATGATGATTACTATGGTTTTTGGTGATGATGATCCTAATATAGCTCCGGGTTGGTTTATAAATGATAAAGCAATTCCTGGTGAGGAAAATAATTTTAAGAATGAAAATAATAGATGGACAGGACAAGTGGTTGTTCCTATCGATGAAGAAGTAAATTCTCCCGCAATTAGAGCAGAAATGAATAAACGAAAAGGTTTAACAACTGCAAATGTTTGGACTCCTGCAACTGGAGGTAATCAAATGGATGATGAGCAACGAGCAAAAATTCAAGCAGAAGCAGAATTAAATGATGAAAGATATGGGTTCCCTCCGGGAACAACAATGCAATCAATAATGAATCAGAAATAAATTATGCCAGAAAATACAGAAGAGGTTAGAAAAGATTTTTCGGAAGCTGATTTAGGTGCTATTCGGAATAGATTTATGCAAGAAAAAAATCTTACTGGGGAAGATATGGACCAATATGTAGGTGCTTTTGAAAATTCTGTAAGACGTCAAGACCCTACACTACAAAGTTTTACTACTGATGATATTCCTTATAAAGACCAAAATATTGAAAAGACATTCTTTGAAGATTTAACGGGCGGTCTTTATAATTCTTTTGTTGATTTAACTGAGGGTGTTGCTAATATTGTTCCTACTGCATTTACTTTTAGTGGTGCTGGTGGAGAGTTTTTTGATAAGTGGATTGATGGTGTTGATGCTTGGGCTGAGAATAATAAAATGCAACAAAGTGATTTAGCCAATCAAGGATTAGCTGCTGATTTTACAAATGCAAATGCTTGGGGTGCGGCTATCGGTCAAGGTATAGGATTTATTGCTCAGATATTTGGTACTGCTGGAATAGGTGGTGCAATCGCTAAAGGTGCTGAAGCGGGAAGTATGATTGGTCGAGCATCAAGAATAGTTGGTGGTGGAGTACAAGCAACGGGTGGTGCAAGAGCAGGTTCTTTTATTGCGGGAACTTTTAATATGTATCCAGCTCTTTATAGAGAGGCTAAACAAAGTGGTTTATCTTCGGGTGCTGCTGCAAGATTTTCATTAACTGTTGCTTCATTAGTTTCTGCTACAGAGGGTGCTGCATTAGAATGGATGGGTAAGTCTTTAGCAAGACCTGTTACTAATAAATTAGCTCAACAAACAGTAAGAGAATCTATTGCTGAAACAAGTAAGCGTATTGGGAAGGAAGTTGGAAAATTCACATTAAAGGATATACAAAATGTAAGCGCAACTGCAGGAAAGACTTTTGCTAAAAAACTTAAAGCGTATGCTCCTAAAATGACAGAGAGTGCTGCTGTAGAGTTTGGTCAAGAATTTACTCAAACATATATTGAGCAAGGTGCTAAGAATATATATGATGTAACATTTGGAGAAAAGGCTGGTGGACAAGGAGAGTTTGGAGTTGAGATATTTGGAAAAGATAAAACAAGAACTTTTAGAGAAGCATTAGCTGGTGGTCTTGTTGGTGGTTTGATTGGTGGTGGTCTTGGTCTTGGAGGCTCATCTATACGTGGAGTAAAAGGGGAAACATTAGGTTTGGCTGTTGAATCTGCTCAGGGGAATAAATCAAAATTACAAGACATTCATCACACGATTGATAAGATGGAATCATTAGGAGAACTTGAAGAGGGTTCTGCTCCATTATTACATGGTCGAGTTGATAACATGAATGAGTTCTATGAGCAGATTAAAGGAATGGGAATGGAATCTCCTACTGCTAAGTACCAGATGTATCAAATGATTAATCTTCAAGAAGATTATAATAAAAAGTTTAAAGATAAAATAACTGTAACAGAGGATATGAATGAGGTTGTTGCTCAAACATATAATAGGAATAATAAGTTTGCTGAAACAATAACTAAGTCTTTAAATCAAGAGATTGCAGAAATTACTGAAAAGAAAAATCCTGTTGAATGGAATAAAGATAAGTTTGAAAAGAAATTAGATAAATACAAAGTTATTTATGGTGAGGTTCTTAATAATGAAATCACTACTGAGGAAGGATTAAATCTTGCTTTAGGGAAGATTAATAAGAATTTTACAGGAACAGGAGCAGGAACAACTACTGGAGTTTCTGGAACTACAGAAGGGTTTGGTAAGACTTATGAAAAAGATGGCATTAAGATTACTCAAAAGGCTTTAGAGAATATGGATGAAATTCGGTTGCTAAGAAATAAAGCGGCTGAATTGAAAGGAGAAGAACGAGATGCTGTATTTGCTGAAATAAAAGAAAAGTTTGGTATTGATAAGGCCGCTATAAACTTTTTGTATAGAAACAAAAATCTAACTGCTGAAGATTTAACTGAAACACAAGAGGTTACGGATGATGCAAAAGTAGATGCTGAAGAATTAATTTCCTATCCTCTTGCTACAATAAATAAAGCAGAAGATAATGAGCAAATAGATAGCCAAGAGGCTGAGATATTAAGGTCTATTATACAGGCTCGAGAAAATAATGATGAAGAATTAGCTGAAGCTTTTACTGAAGAACTTGAGGATTACCAACAAAGGAAACTTGAGAAAAGTAAAAAGCTAAAGACTCGTAAAGAAGAAAGTCAAAATAAATCACTTGATTTATATAAGGAATATTTTGAAGATGAAGATATTGATGCATTAGAAAATGAATTAAAGAATTTAACTACTGCCAGTCCTATTGAGAAAGATGAAGCTCAACGATTAAAAAAGATTAATTACATTAATAATCTTCTTAATGATAGAGCAATAACTAATAAAAGAAAAACATTTATTGGGGATCCTTCTCAATTAACTTATATCCAAAAAGTTTTTAGTGAGGAATTAGATAATGAGATTGAAGATTTTTATATAGCTCCAGATTCTTATCCTACTCTTTACTTGAAAGAATTGTCTGATGATATTTATGAAGTCTATAATGATATTAAAAATGATGTAGATTTTTTCAACAATAAGGAATTAAGAAAAAAGAGAAAATTAATATTAGCTGAATTAAGCAAAACTATTAATGATATTGAAAATGAAATATCTAAACGTAGTGAGGTTGAGTTAACAGCCGATGAACAAGCATTAATTAATAAACGTAAAGAAGCTACAAATGAAAGAGAACGAGCAAAAGAACAGCAATCTGAAGCAACAATCGAAGCAGAAAGAAAGCGGAAACAAAAAGCTAAAATTGAGAGGGAACAGTCTAAGGCAACGGTTAATGAAGATACTGGCAAGTTAGAACTTAACTTAAAAGTTAAGTCGGAAGAAGATGTTGCTGAAAAAGCTAAGAAACCTGTAGCTAAAAAGAAATTAAAAGAAATCATACCCCAGGGAATTGAGATTGGAAATTTTGTAGTTGATATTATTGGTACCGCATTTCAAAGAATAAGAGTATTTTCAAAGGCTACCGGAAAACTTGCAAGTAGAAAGAAGTCTGATGAAGTACTTTCAACATTCTCTTTAGATGATAAGAACTTAAATGATGTTGTTTCAAGTCTTACCGAAAGCGAGTTAAATAAAGCCAATGCAATAGCTAATGAGTACTCAGTTGCAAGACTTGATATTACGGATGAAGTTGACATACAAGATTCATTAGATGAAGCTATATTCAATAATTTAAAAGGTAGGGATAGAACTAAGAAACTTAAAAGAGTTGGGGAAACTCGTGAGGCCAGTAATAGTTGGGTTGTTCGTAAGGGTTCTAATGAGGTTGGTATTGATATAGATAATGTGATTGAGGCTATTAAAGGTGAGCCACAATTTGAAGGAATGGATGAGCAAGAAATTGAACAATCCATTTATGACTTTGTGAATACCTATGATAATATTCGAGATTATAATGACTCAAGAGTTGAAAGAACATCTGAGGTTAAGCTGGGTAATATCAGCGACAACTTTAAAGACCTAACTGGATTACCATTAACAGAAGAAAACATTGGAGTTGTTTCATCTAAGGTTGAAGCGTTGGTTACTGAAAAAGAAGAGGCACTAAAATCAGAAGTTCAAGAAGAAGAATTAAAGGAATTAGTTGAGGCTGAGAAACCTCAACAAAAATTAGATTTTGAAAAAACACCTACAAAGGTCGTAGAAGAAGTAAAAGAAGAAGAAAGCAAAGAAGAACAAATACCTGAAGAAGAAATTAGTGATGAAGTAAAAGAAGCTGCTGAGGCTAATCGAAAATACGAAGAAGAAATTAATAAGATTGCTGAATTTTATGACCCTGATTTAGATGAGGGTAGGCATCAAAGAGCTGGTGAGATTGATATTGACAATGCATTATTGGTTAAAGATAATATTGAATTATACAATAAAATCAAAGCACACTTTAGGAGAATATTCCCTTTCATATCTGTAAAAGAAGTTGATCGTATTGGTAAAAAATATGGTGCTCAAATTCTTGCAAGAGTAATTGAGTCTGGAATTGAGATAGATACTAATAAGGCTATTCAAACTTCTCTTATACATGAGTATGCTCATATTTTTGTGCAAGTACTTGGTCGTAACCATCCAATGATTAAGCTTGGAATGAAGATGATGATTGGTACCCAATTTGATTTAGATGCTCAACGATTATATCCTATCAAAGATGGTACTACTCGTGATGATCAACTTGAAGAAGCATTGATGCAAGCAGTTGCTATTGATTCATTAGATAAACTTAAAACAAAACTTGATGGTTCTAACTTGGCTAAGTTCCTTGCTTGGGCTAAAAGAATGTGGGTTGCTGTTAAAAGGAATTTTAGTAAAGATAAATCAAAAGATATTGTAGCTGTTATTTCTGATGCGTTAACATTTAGGAATAAAACTTATACGATTGGTCAGGGTTCTTTGGTTGGAATTAGTAAAAATCAATTACAGAATGTTATTGAAAATCCTATACATTCAAAGACTGTAGATGTAGTTAATTCAACACTTATTCAACAACGTTTAGAAGCTATTTCAAATAAGGATAAACTTTTTAATCATAAGAATAAAAGCCAAATATTTAGTGCTGCTATTCAATCAATGATTCAGAAATACTTTAAAGAGAAATCTAATATTGAACCAGCAAGTACTGTAAAGATATTTGAGGATGTTGATTTTGGGATTAACAATTCAGAAGATTTAGCGAATAAGGAAGAATACATAGAAAGAGTAAAGGCATTAACTCCACAAGATATTAGATTCTTTGG